>JGI26083J51738_10000205_pt1 | contig 30475 bp, 34 predicted proteins | sample SaaInl85LU_5_DNA_FD_51738 | JGI IMG/M metagenome (IMG submission 51738)
TACACTTAAAGATGAAGTTGCTGTAGGAGTAGGAACATCATCTGCATTTCCTACCCAAACGTATCCTTGTTGGATGTTTGGAACTGAACGAGTAACACCAGGACCTTTAATTACACCTGAACCATTTGTATTGTCTATTTTCTCTACATATCCTAAGGATTGTATTAAATTAGATGAGCCTGTAGGAGTCACATTTGTATATCCTCCACCTACACCTACGTATACTAAATCCCCACTACCAAAAGCAGAAGTATCTACACCATTAATGAAACCATCAAGTAAAATAACACCTTCAGCTTCATCTAACATTTGTTCTCCAGCAATACCTCCTGCAGGCATTCTAGCAGGATTACTAGCATCAGCAGGAAATACCCCTACTGTATTACCACCAGTTCCACTTCCAGTAAAATATAAAGGAGTACCCTTTTCAATTGTAGTACCTGAAAGGTTTTTACCATATACTACGGTATTGTCTGAGTAGGGATTACCGAATGTTAGATTTCCGGCTCCATCTGTTACTAAAGATTGGTTATTTGATCCGTCTGATATAGGGTATATTATTCCACTTGCTGTAAAAGCAGAGGCTACATTAAGTGAATTTAAGCTAGCATCAGATCCACTAGTTATTACTTTTTTCCAGTTTGGCATATCTTCTATATTATGGTTGGTAACACTGAAAGCAGTGCCCACTTCCCTTATCGGGCCTATAATATTTCTTTATTATATGAAATATATCTATAAATAGCAAAAAGTCCCGAAGGACTTTCTACTTATTTAATGATTTTATATGTCTACCTATTTTTTGGAAAATTGTATAGAACATCTCAAACTCATTTCCTTTGTATGTAGCTGTTCTTAGTTTAGCAAGTATAAATTCAGATTCCTGTTCTGTTAAATCCTGCTCTTTTTTACTAATAGGCTTTACTTTATCTATTAATCCCATAAACTATTTTAATGTAACTATGTTAATTTTAATTTATACGTATATAAATATATCTCCGCTTTCAACTCTTATGTTACCTACGTGATCTGCTTGTGCTGTTGCAGCATTTGCTTCTGTTCCTTCATATACACCTGCTACATGGTAGTTTGGAGTTTGATCTCCTGTAGCATTAGATGCTATATCATTTACAATAGCAAGACGCCCATCATTACTATTATAACTAGCATCCCATATAACTGCCGCTCCTTGTTGTGCAGTTCCGTTAGATCCACCGAATACGATACCCGAATCCCCTATTGTATTAGAACCTGAGTTAAGAAGTATGAATCTATCTTCTATGTCTAGGTTAGTTACATTAGCATTTATTGTATCTCCTGTAACTATTAAGTTACCACCTACAGTTAAATCTGAAGTGAATGAACCTGTTCCGTCTACAGTTAATGTATTGTTACCGTCATTGAATGTAAAATTAGCGTAACCATCAATAGTATTCGAAGAATTAAATACAGCGACTTGATTATCTGCAGCATCACCAGAAAGAATTGATCCACCTGTACCTGTTAATCCTGATGCGTCTCCTTCAAATGAACCGCTAAATGAACCAGATGCTACAACTCCTGTTAGAGTTAAATCTGCTACTGTAGAACCTGTTGCTCCTAATTCAATATCAGTAGTACCAATTTGGATACTATCATTCTGTAATTTTATATTGGTTACATTACCATCAGCTAATTGAGTTGTACCGATACCTCCATCTGTAACAGCAACTGTAATAGTTTGATCTGTTGCCTCTGTACTAATTGAGTTACCAGAAGAAATAGAGAAATCTTGGGTAAGTAAATCAACGGATGTGTTCCCAGTAGAGCCTGAGATATCTAAATTAGTTACTAACCCTGTTAATGCTGAACCATCTCCTTCAAAAGAACCGCTAAATGATCCTGATAGTTGTATGTTTGAGTCTCCAGATACTAAATATGCACTGTCATTATTTAGCTGTGATATGTCCGATCCCGAGACCAGTAGTTTTTTCCAAGTTGCCATGTTTTATTCTTAGTTTGTTTAGTTATAAATATCTTTTAGTTATTAAAACCTAAATAGAAGCCATCGCTACTGTTGTAGTAAATTCCTCCCTCTATTGCTGTTGGTTCTATCGATTGAGAAGTAAATTGTAGTACTCCTTCTGTATTAATTTTAATTTTTTCTTCTCCTTCTACTGATACCTTGAAAGTATCCTCTATTCCATCTAATTCTAAGGAGACTGAACCTGATGTACTAAATGAACCTGATACACTAAGTGAACCTGATAGGAACTCTCCTATATCTGGTAATTCATTTCTTATTTGTTCCCAAAATACCTGTGCCATTATGCTTCAAATTTACCTACTACTGTGATCTCCATTTGATCCGATATAGTATATTCTAATCCTGTACCAAAGTCTACTAAAATATCGCTACCAACTTGTGTGATAGATGTAATTGCTGATGGTTCCACTATTAATCCGTTAATAAATACTTGGAAATCCTGTATTCCTAGTGGTGGGAAGCTTGGTGGTGGTGTTACTATAGTTGTATTTAGGAATGTAATACTGTTATCTCCTGTATTTACTGTAAATGGTGTGTTGTTAGTATCTATTAAGGTAGATAAGGCTACATAACTCCTTTCTGCATCAGTCATACCACTATAATTGATTGTAGTCTCACTTCTACCTGTAATTCCATCGTAAAACCTACCTTTTGGTGCAGAAGATACCGGTGAAGATGACTTACCTAGTAGTATTTCCTCTGTTCCTGCTACTTCCAAGCCAAATTTTACTGCTGATTTAGAGTAAAACTTGTTCATATTAGCAATAGAAGTGTTAATAGAGTCGGGAACTATGTGTCCCATCATCTTTATCTCGAAAGAAGTCTTTACTGTCCTGTCTTCCCCTTGATTTACCTCTGTTGTTGTTGTATAATTGTCTATCATAGCACGGAAATTAAACTTTTCCGGGTCTCCCCAGTAAGCATCCGATGCAAAATTTATAGATTCAACCAATTTATTCATTTGTTCTACGTATTCTGTAAATATAATGCAAGAATAAGTAATATTAACGTAATCAGGTATAATTACCCCGTATAATTCTTTAACTGGTTCTCTATTTGTTAATCTAGAGAAATTATCGTATACATTCTTCTTAGAATACTTTTTTTGGAATATAGCAAAGTTATTAGGATTGTTAGCATCCATTTTATTACCTAAACTCCTATTTTTTTCTATAGAATTCCTTTTAAACATGATAAGAGGTGTCTGTATCTTACCATTCTTATCTCGATAGTTACCGTCTTTCTGTACTGCTGCCCATCTTTCTGGAGAACCGTATAGTATCGGTACTGTTATTCTTTTCCCATTCTGTACAACTGATGGTTTTATTACGTTCTTAAAATAGTAAACTATAGTCTCATCAATATCTCTTAGACCTATATTGAATTGCTTAACATCATCATTCTTAACCGAACGATTATAACCTCTATTCTTTTTTAATGTACTAGGTGTTGGTTGTTTGGTGGCATTGTTGTAGGTCTCAATACTATCTTGTGATAGTTGAGATTGTCTTTTAGGTATTATTTTAGTTTTTTTTGCCATTTATTAACGTACTCTTGCTATTCCAACTCTGTCTGCTCTTGTTAAGTGACAGTCTACTATGATCGATACAGAAGATCCAAATTTAAAACCGTAGTTAGTTAAGTTATAACCACTGTCTCTACCTACAAATAATTGGTTCTCTCTAACTGTATCTACTTCGTAATAATCTTCATGCCACATAACTACATCTCCTACTTCAGGTACTGTATTTGCATCTACTAGATCCTGTCTTATCATTGCAAATGATGCTTCTCTACCTAAATCTGGTCCAAATTCATCTACTGATATAATTTGATCCCCTCTAGTTATCAAGCAATTTAATTTTACTGGGTCAAGAAATATTTTATCTGTTGCTTCACCATATAAGTTTGCTTGAGTGTCTTCTAAAGATAGTTTGTAGTAACCTATTTCTTGTTCTACTATATCTTTAAGTAGTTCTCTACCTATGTGGGTAAGTACATTAAAATCTTTTTTACTCCCAAATAACATATACTACTTCTTTTTTTCTATTGTCTTCTCTGCAATTTCTATTCTTTTTACTTCCGGTATCCTTTGAATAGATGTATTTTTAAATGAATTAAATGCCTCACTAGGTGGCTTAGTAGTAAGTAATTTTACTTTCATTACAGCAGTATTATTGTCACTGTTATGAGATACCTGACCTACTGTTAATACACCTGGCATTGCTCTTAACATTTCTCCTATATCCTGTACTGTTATACTCTCAGCATGACCTATTCTAACCATTCCCTGGTAGATAGCGAATTGTATTTCTGAGATTATGTTAAGTATTTTCATTATCCTACGTATATATGCATTGGCACACCTGCCATTGCGTCATTAATAAATTTAGTTTGTGTAGCAGATAATTCTAATTGATTAGTTAGTGAAGCTGTTTGCATAGTTTCTTTTAAATCCTCAACTAAAAATGCTTTTTCGTCTCTAGCATCTGCTAATAAATCTGCTGCATTCATCTGTACTTCAGAACCAGGTACTGGTACTGTTTGGTATTTTCCTCTTACGTACGCTAACATCTCTTTAGCAGTTGCAGCTGTGTATTTAAAAATCCATTGTCTACCTATAGCATTTATTTCAGAATAGACTAAATTCTGTGCATTAAGGTTTGACATATTTGTACTTACCCCTGTAGTAGATGTAGAACCTCCTGTTCCTGTTATAGAACCTCCACTTGTTGCTCTTGCTTCAATATTAACTGAATCATCAAAATATTGGCTGTTTTTATCTTCTACTCTGTAATACTGTATCTTTAACTTACCTCCGTTTTTAGGTACTGGAAATATTCTAAGTTTATTATTATTGATTTCAAAACTATAAGAAGATTTTCTTATCTGGTCATTAAATTCAATTGCTTGTACTTTAAGAATATCATATGAAGCAGGCATTAATAAGAAGTTAACCCCTGGACTATATGAACCAAAATCAAAAGCATCCATTAGAGACTGTATTCCTGTCCCTGTTCCTGCATATGGATCAAAGTAACGTAAGATAGCAGGAGGTGCTTCATAGAATATCTTTCTTACCTCTATTGCTCCATCTCCTATTAGGGACTGAACATCGTATTCCTGTTGATTTGCTACCAAATCAATCATAGCACTTTTTAGGTCCACTGGTCCTCCTACTCCGGCTTCCATACCGTATTGTGAACTCGCTCTTATTACGTTTTTAAGATTTGGCCTAAATATAGTAGCATTTACTACTTCATTATTTGCTCCTCCTCCTACTTGACTAGAAATAGTTTCTGCTGCTATAGCTTCTATTACTTCTTTCCCGTAAGCTGTAACTGCTTCTTCGAAAGCAGTGTAGAATTGTCTTTCGTTTAATTCTATGTCTAAGACTGGCCAACCTAGCTTTTCTGCACAATATCTTGCAACCTTTGGAGCATCTTCTTGAAATGTTAAATCATCATCATAGAATCCAAAAGGAGTTGATTCTCCTGCTACAAAGTTGGTATTCCCGTCCCAAATTGCGATATCTGCCATAGTCTATTTTATTATGTTGTTGCTATAAAATAACTCAATGTTGCCGATGTATCTACAGGAGATGCTTTAATTGATCTTAAATCTCCGTACTCAAAGTCACTAAATGTTTCATTTACAAATTCAGAGTTAAGCATGAATGTACCGTTTCCTTGTACTAGGTAATTCATCTCGGTAGATGAACCAGAAATCTGTAAATTAATAGATTCTGTAGATAAATTGCTAATTCTAATATACTTTACACTACTTGAAACAAAAGTACCAGCACCTGGTAGACTATCTAAGTTAATAATTTCAGTTAAAGAACCTGAAGGTATAGACATTACTCTTGTATCGGCATAATTTATACCCTCTATAGTCTTTTCTACGTTCGTACCTCTTTCTATACCGTTGAGCTTGACTCTCTCTCTTATAAAGTATGTAAAATTAGCCATCTATTGTTGTTTTATTATAAATAGCAATTAATTTCTGAAGGTTGAGTATACTTCAAGTATTGGAGATACTATTGCATGTCTGTGGTTATTTTCTAGTACTACAGTCTTAAATCCTTGTACATTTTCCTCTAATCTAGATAGAAAAGAAAATCCTGTCTCCCTCTTATCTTTCAAGTCTATTTGAGCCATATCCCCACATATTACCATCTTAGATGATTTTCCTAAACGGCCAATCACTGTTTCCATCTGATTGTGTGTTACGTTTTGAGCCTCATCCACTATTATAAAAGAGTTAACAAAGGTACGTCCTCTCATAAATGCAAACGGTACTATTTCTATATTGCCGTTTTCAAGTTCCTTCTTTACTTTCTCTTCGTTATATAGCATGTATAGATTGTGGTAGATTGGTGCTAACCAAGGATCCATCTTTGCTTGTAAATCTCCTGGTAAGAACCCTATATCTTCTTTAGACACGGTTGGACGTGTAATAATAATTTTATCAACTTGTTTTGTAAATAGCATGTCCAAAGCTACTTGTGTTGCTACAAGTGTTTTTCCTGATCCTGCCATTCCTCTTATGGCTGTGATTGGATTTTCTAAAATAGTTGCTTTTGCTTCTTTTTGCTCATCGTTGAGCTGTACGTTAAATTTAATAGGTTTTTTTGGTCTCCTTTTTTGTGTGAATACATCATCTGTATGATGGTTTGAACTCATATATAATAACGTTTTAGTTTGTACTTATAAATATACGAAAAGTAAAGTCTATAACAAAAAAAAAGAGGACCTAAGTCCTCTTTCTTCCCACCTTAATGAATTTTAATTCATTAATTTATTAGTATTCTATTTCCGATTATACTGTAGCTAAATCAGCAACGTAAATCTTACCATAGAATTCTGGTCTGATCATTTTCTTAGCATAACGAGTCATGATACCTTTTCTTGGTGTAAAGGTATTTGGATCGTATACTAATGGAGTCATCATTAATGGTACATAAGGAGCATATACTGCACCAGTTTCTAAGAACTGAGATCCTCTGTATCCTGTTAAGATTACGTTTTCATTCATATAAGGATTCTTATATACTTTGTAACGTCCATTTAATTGACCTACTTTCTGTACACCAAATGCAAAGTCCATTTTGTCACCGTCAGTGTTAGCAGCATATCCTGGAATTGATTCTAAGATTGTTGCAACTGTTGGAGAACATACTAAGAAGTTAGCACCACCTCTTAAGGTCTTTTGGTGAATCTTGTTAGATACTTTTTGGATTTTAGTTCCTAAAGTTTGGAACCATTGTCCTTGAGTATTGTAAAAATCAGAAGTTGAATCAGTGAAGTCAGTTCCGTTAAATACTCTGTTGTTTTGAGCTGACCACTTTTCAGTAGTACGAGCACCTTGAATTAACATATCTAAGATCTCTAAATCAATCTCCATAGAGATGTATTCTGATAATAAAGAAGTTAATTCTGCTTCAGCATCAATAGAGTGGTAAGAATTTAAATCCTGAGCAAACTCTGGAGTCCACTGAGCTTTTAATTTTCTTGTCTTAGCAACGATTGCTTCAGAAGCTAACTCAACATTGATTTCTGGAATTTTTAAACTACCTGCAGTATCTTCAAAGTCTCCTCTAGAGTTATCAGCTGGTTGTTTGTGGTAAACTACAGATCCTGTTAATGATGTATCTACTGATGTAGATGATTTAGCAACTACGAATGTTACGTTGTCACCGGATACAGTAGTATACTTAGGAATAGTTACATCAACAGATGCAGATAAGATACGGAAAGCTCTTACACCTTCTGCGTCAAATTCTACAGATGACATATCTTTAGTAATTGTGTAGTAATCACTTGGATTTACACCGTTATCATATGCAATAGATGCTGATGTAGCAGTTCCTGCAGCTTCTTGTACTGCGATAGATGCTGAGTTAATTGAATAACCAAATCTACCAGCTCCATACAATCCACCTTCTGCATCTTGATCTACAGCGATTTTAGAGTTAGCAGTAGATACGTTTCCGTACATATTGTCTCCTGCTGCAAATCCTGCTGAATCAGTACCGTATTTAAAGTCTAAGTAAAATACAAGTCCTGAAGGTAAGTTCATTGGTTGTACTGATACGAAGTCTTTAGCTGCGATTTGAGCGAATACCTTACGTACTAATGGTAAAGCTACTCCTGCCCACTGCTCACCTCCACCTGCGTTGAAGCTTGCTCCTGTTCCTGTATTTGATTGCTCAGATACAATTTGTTTAGCTTGATTCTCAAGAATCATAGCCATGTTGTTTTTCTCGATTTCGTTAGAATATCCTTCTAATAATCCAGATTGTTCCCATTTAGATGATAAACGTGCTGCATCAGCTTGTAAGCTTTTGAAGTTGTTTGATCCTTCTAATAATTGATTAATTTCCATGTTTAAATTTGATTGTTTTAAAATTATTTAATAATACCTGCTAATTTTTGCATTCTTTTTACAGCATCACTTACTTCTGAGATTACTTCTGGTTTTTTAGCAGTAACTCCTGTAGCTTTTGATGCCATTCCTAATTTAGCTTCCTTAATAGTGCTCTTTGTAGTTTTACTTACTACATTATCAGCAACAGTTTCGAATACTAATTTTACCTCTTTAACTGTCTCAGCTTTATCGAATGCAGCGATAACATTTACTTTTTGAGATTCTGTTAAATTGTTTGCTTTAAATACCTTATTTACATAAAGTAATTTAGCATTAAGAAGATTTACTTCTTGTAATTGAGATTTTAGTTCATTGATAGTAGCCATTGCTTCTTCCATTTCTGGAGTTTCTTCTACTTCATTGTTGTAATCTCCTTCGTTNCGCATTGCATCGCCTGCAGCTGCTCCTAAAGCTTGTAAAGCAGCATATGCTTTTTTAGCGGCTGGTCCTGCTTTTTTAGAAAGATTTTTTAATCCGTTAACAATGTTTTCTAATCCACCAGCAGCAGCATCAGCACCGTCTCTTTGTCTAGTTGAACCATACTCATCTAGTTCCTCTTCAGAAACTACTTCTTCTACAGCTTCGTCTTTGTTTTCGTCAGACATTTCTGTAATTTCTCTTAAAAGCTCATCTAAGTCGATTTCCTCTTCATCCTCTGCTCCTACCATATCATCTGCTGGTAACTCTTCTCCAGGTAATTCCTCACCTGCTTCTTCAGCTCCCATTTCTTGTGCGATGATATCGCGGATTAAGTCTTTAAGGTCTTCTACCTCCATGTCTTTTACTTCTACGTCTTCCACTTCCTCTTCAGATTCTTCTGAATCAACGTCAGTTTCTACTTCTTCTTCCTCTTCACCTTCTTCTTCGAATGTTAATTCTTCTTCAAGTTGGTCAGATGGATTCTCTCCGTTTGCATCGATATTACCTTGTGCTTCATCAACTACTTCTTCATCAGAAACGTCTTCCATTTCTTGAAGTTTAGCAGCTAACATATCTTTTAGATGAGGAGTTAAAGTCTCTTCTAAAGCTTCTTTAGCGTTAGCAATAGCGGCTTCACGGACAGATTTTGCTTCAGCAATAGCTTGCTTGAATAAATCTTTGTTTGCCATTTTAATAATAGTTTGTTGGTTTCGTACGATTATTACAATCGTAATGTGAAGTTCTTTTAATAAGTAATACAGTATAAGGAACTGTATATTTGTATATAAATATATACTTTTTACAAAAACAAAAAAACCCCTACATTTCTGTAAGGGTTGGTCTTAAAAATTAATTCTAAGAGGGGCTTAAGTCCGTCGGTAGAGTCCGAGGAATTATTTTAAAGCTTTTAATACTTCTTCTTTTAATGTCTTTTCTCTTTCACTTAATCCTTCCATTAAACTATCGTAAGCCATTTGGTGAATCTCATCTGACATTTCATCTCCTAATTGATCTAATTCATCATCTGTTAATGGTGTTCCATCCTCAAAATTAGCTGCTGATATAAAAGCATCAACAAAATCTGGATAGTCTGTTGAATCTACTCCATCTATTTCAATTGATGATTTATCAACTTTAGATGAAATTTCTCCTTGTTTAGGTTGAGGAGTAAAAGGTCCTTTTAAGTCCTTAAGTTGGTATTCTTGACCTTGTAATTTGCTAGCTAATTCTGCTTTAGCACTTTCTTCATCTTGTGCATGTAAGGTATAACCGTAATCTACACCAGGTTTATCTGCCAAGTTTACTGTTGCTTTAAAGAATGTACCTCCACTCTCTTCATCTACTTGTCTACTATTACCTGTAAACTTACTATAGTGTTCTGGTTCGTATTTTTTAAGACTTGCTATATAGTTTTCTGTCTCTCTTGGATTCATTTCTTTTATTCCATCTATGTTGTCATAGTCAACCTCTCCATACTCTCCAGAAGTTTGTCCAGAGTATGCTTTTCCTGTACTAGGACTGTACCCTAGTAACTCTACTTCGTAGTAGTCTAATTCAGATGCACCTAAATCTAATTGATTGAATGTACCGTGACTACCAGTGTCTTCCTCTTCGTCTGTCCATATAATATCGTTTGGACTCTCTTTTAATAACTTACTATTACCTGTTAGTTTGTTTTCTGTTAAGAATTTTCTTAAGTTAAAATTGTTTTCCATTTTTTATGCTCTTAATATATCGTTTATTATTGTGTTTAATTTTCCGTACTTATTTGTTTGTTGCTTACCTTCATTTAAACTAACCGGGTTCATGAATGCACCATGTGTAGATGGATTAGAAACAAAATCCCAACATACTAATTCAAAATCAGGTTGTACCTCTAAAGTTCCTTCGTTTGTTTGTTGTACTGAACCTGTTCCTCTTGATGAAATCCCTATTGTATGACCTGCTTTACATATTTCCTTTACAATATTACCTGCCGGAGTATTTAGTAGTTCTATACGTCCCATAAGGTCATCTCCTTTCCACCATAGTTCTTTTATTACGTGTGATGCGTTCTTTAGAGAGACAACAGCAGATTCTGGATGATCTAATTCTCCAAAGGCGTTACCCACTTTTACGAATTCCTCTATATACTTCTTAGTTTCTCTTTCAAGTAATGTCTTATCGTATACTCGACCATTCTGGTTTTTAGCTCCTGCTCTTTGAAGTATACCTTCTACCTCGAATACCCCCGGTCTTTCTTTCGACTCTCGTATTACTGGTTTAAAGGATGTTATATCTACTAATAAGTTATTCATCTTATTTTTTACTTTTAGTGTATTTTCTCTTTCTTGTTTCATTGATAGGAGTAAATACTGTTGCTTTTTCTTCTAACTCTTCCTCCTGTACATCACCTGGTTTTAACATCTTAACTTGAGGTAATTTTAATCCTTCTGTAAATCCTTTAGATGCAACTGGTATTAGGTCTTTTTTAAATGCGCTTTCAATAGCAGGTCCGATAAGAGCTCCCATTACTATCCCTTCTGGGTTTTTAATGTTATTGAAGCTATCATATACTTTTTGAATCTTTTCTTTTGTCTTAGCATAGTAAGATTCTACATCTGTTACAATGTTCTCTAATGCATTAACTGCTGATTGCATTCCTTCGAAATCATTATACGTATCTGCTATATTAGCTAGATTCCCTGTAGCTGCTTCTGTTATTACTTCTTCTTTAAGTACTTTAGAAATAATAGCTTTAAATGCTTCTTTTATTTCTTTATGCTCTTCTACAGTATGTTCTACAATATCTTCTCCTTCAGATATTTTACTGTCAATATAGCTTACTAAATCTTTTTTAGCAAAAGGAACCATACCTGGTTCTGTTGCTGGTCCTTCTTTCCATTCATCCCATACGGCAATAAGTTGTTTTAGTACCTTATCTAACATAGGCCCCATAGACTCTACATATCCGCCGGTTTCATAATCATTTTCTGTTACTACTTTACCGCCTTTCATTTTTCTACGTCTACCTTCGTTAACATAGTGAGCTGCATAGTCTTGACTTGCTTCAATATTGTCTTGAAAGCCTTTAATAAAACCGCTTGCATAACTATCAAAATGCGGTTGATTGAAGATTTCTGAATCTAAATCCATTAATGCTTTTTCTCCAGCACTATATCCCATATCTTGTAGTTTTTGAGGTTCTATTGACGCTTCTACTTCCTTTACTTGTTGAACAGGCTGCATATCTTTAATAAATACCTCATCTTCTTGTCCTTCTACATTCTTAACAATAGCAACTCCAGATGGATCCATTGCAACTATTGTTACTTCTTCTGGTCCATTAGCTTTAGTACCTCTCATAAATACAGATACTTTATCTCCTTCCTTGAAATTATGATCTGCTTCATTTACTTTTTTGCCTATTGCTTTTTTGATAGCTTTATCTTTAGCAGCCATGTAATCATCACCATCGATGTCACCATCTCCGTCGTGGTCTGTTCCTTTCTTTTCTTTTAGTCTACTTAATGCTGCTTCAACTTGCTCTTTTGTGTACCCTTTCGCCATTGCTTTTTCAACAATACTTTCCTTTAATTCAGCTTTTTTCATTCCATTAAAAGTATCTACGTGATTATTTTTCTTAACCTCTACATATTTGTCATGTTTATCAACTTTATTAGACTCACCTGAAAGTAAGTCTAAGTAGTGGTTTGGATCTTTATCTAAGTTTTTTTCTGCTTTTGCTTTAGCTTTTGCGTAGTCTTCTTCTGATACTGTTTCTTGAGATTGTAATCCCAATCCTTCAATTTCATAGTCTACTGCTCTTTCTAATGTTTCGATAGAGTAACCTGGTGCTGGTTTATCGTACTCTTCTACCTCTACTTTCTTAGCTTCAAATATCATTCCTCTATTCTTTAAAATAGTAGTAGTGTCTTCAAATCCGTTGAATTGAGTAATTAGGTTAGGTAGCTCCATACGAGCGTCTCTAACAAACTGTGCTTTAGGGAACTTTCCCTCTAAAATTGCATTATATTTTTCCTGTAGTGTCTTCATCTAAGTAGTCGAACATTTTTGTATTATACGGTCTCTTTTTATTCTTTGCTACTTTATACCCAAGTTTTTCTGCGTATTTAGTAGCATTATTTTTTTTGCTATTTTTAGAAAAAGCATTAGGAGTTGCGTACTGCGCTCCTGTACCCGGTGTAAAACTAGCACCAGTTCCTGTTGTACTAACTTCATTTATTTCATGAAGTACTTCTTTAATAAGTTCTCTTAATTGACTTATTTTCATAGTTCTTTTAATTCTTGAACTAATTCGTAATATTGCATTATATTTACAAGATGATCATCAGTTACTTTTTTCAATTTAGAAACTGGTTCAATAGTTTTTACAACTTCCTGTAATTTAATTGCTACAATCTCATCTCCTATACTCTCTTTTAATTTAAGAATTTCTTCTTTTAATTTGTGAAATTCTTTATTAACTATTGTACGTAATCTATTAGAAGAGTCAACTGATGTTATAAATTCTTTTAGTACATTTTTCTGTTCTGGGAGAAGAGAGTCGTATTTATTGTTAAATTTTTCGAGTAGAATTTTGAAGGTAAGAAGTTTTAAGTCTTTGTCATATTTTGAATACTCTTCAATTAACGTATCTCTTACTTGTGCTTTATTTTGCTGCTCTTTTGTAAGGTGTTCTAAAATAGTTGTTTTATTGTCAACTAAAAAATTAGGATCTACTACATCAGTTACTTTGTGAGCTTCCATTAAACAGTATAGAGCGGCTAATGGTTTGTAGTCATTTATACTTATTGAGAAAAACTCTTCTAAGTTATAACTCTCTTTTATATCTTTGATAAGGTTGTACCTCTGTTTCTTTAAAATGTTTCTATCCATTCCTCTAGAGACTTCAATTATTGTAGATACTATTGATTCTGCTTTGGATTGTGGGACAGATTTATTTTTTAAGATAAACTCATATAATTTAAATTCACGAACTAAAGCTGTTTTACCTGTAAAATTCTTTTTAAGAATAGCTACGGCTGGAGAGTCTTTTTTGCTTAGTGTATCAGCAGCGATTTGCTTAACTAATAGTTCAAATATGAGCCCTGTATTTCTATACTTACTGTGTTTGATGCGCATTATCTTGTAGTTTTGCAGTACTTTTGGTACCCCTTACTGTTATAAATAGTAATTAATTATCTAAATCTTGGATTTGTGATTCATCCAGTAACTTATCCTCTTCTTCTTCTTTATTCTCAAAAATTATTTGCTTCTTATCTGTAAACATGCTTTTATTTTTATAAAAAAGAGACTTTGCAAGGGTATTATCTACTTTCTCTTTATTTTCATTCTCATTTACGTTTTCATTGTCTGAATCGTAGCCTCCTTTCATTCCTTGTTTTCCAAGTGGATCCCTACCTCCTAGTCCTGAGTTTGTTCCGTAGTGTGAGGCATGTGTTCTAGGACGACCTCCTTCAGGACCTATCTCTCCTATACCTCCTACTTCATCTTCATATCCTGCAGGTACTTCTCCAAAGGATGTACCTTTATCTTCTCCTTTTCTTCTACCGTAGAGAGATGCTAAATCATGAGGTGTACCGTAAGATTTACCTGATTTTGCAGGATCATTCCCTTCATTTTCTATTTGAGTAATTCTAAATAATCGTTTATAATCCTCCGTAACTAGGTCTCTCATCTCCATATACTTATCTTCTGATATATTGAAGATATGGTCGTAAACGTAGTCTGTTGGGAATAATTTAGTATCTAACATCTGTGATGCTAAATCTACTTTTTCTTTTAATAGAGCTATTTTTTCTTGTTCAAAAATGATAGAAGGATTAGTTAACTTAATTTCAAAATTAGTTAATGACTCTCCTTTAAACCCTTGAACGTATAAATGTACTAGTGCAATTTTAGTAAGTTCAGATTCTAATATTCTTTGTATTCTTTCTACTGTTCTAGCAAATCTTATATCCTCTGCTGCTAAAGTTGCTTTACCTGAAAGATCTTTTTCATATCCAAAATACGCTTTAGGTACCTTTAATGCAGCAAACATCTTATCTCTAAGGTATTCAATGTCATTTGTTCCGTCGTACTCTAATCCCTTAGTAGTCTCAATCTTAGTTGATGTATCTCCTCCTCTTACCGGTAGGTAGAAGTCTTCCATCATATTCATCATATTGAATCTAAGGTTGTAATCTCCAGTATTAGGATCAACGTATGGAGTTTTTTTCATACCGTTAATAGTTTTTTGCATAAACTGCTCAACTTCATTCGGCGGTATTTGTCCTACATTAACGTAAAATGTTCTCTTTTCTGGTGCTCTCATGATACGGTGAATTAACATCGCATCTTCCATTAAAGTTAACTGTTTAAATATTTTTCTTGCTGGTTCTATAAAAGAACGGCCATAAGGTAGGTAGTTAGTGTCTGATATTAATCTAAAGTGAGCAACTTCGTAGTTATCAAATTCGACCACCTTGTCGTTACTCTTAGGTCTGTAGTTAGGATCTTGTGATGATGCTAAACCATCAGGATCTAATTGAAAAGTAACTTTAGCAGGATTTTCCGGGTCTTGCCCTTCTTGTCTTGTCATATGGTAGACAGTATACGGTAGTACGTTATATACTCCAAACTCCTCTGCTATCTCTAATTTAAGGAAAAAATCACCGTATTTACACATATTACGTGTCCAAGACCATAAGTTGAATTCTATGTTTAAAACATCGTAAAATAAGTTATAAAGTACTTTTTGTATATTTTCGTCAGAGGATTTGATTGAAAGTACTTCTCCCATATCACTCTTTAGTGTAGCTTCATCTGCTAATATATCCAGTGTTGATGCTATTAATGGATCTGTATCCATTGCTTCGTAGTCAGAATATAACTGTATACGGAGTGTTTGGTAATTTAAATTTGGGTTAAATATATTCTTGTTGTTGTAAATATATAATCTTGAAAACCTGTCTACTAGAGAATTAGTTTCATACCTACCGGTAGTTTGTATTTGATTTACATCTGCGACTTTTAGTTGATCACCACCTACGTTTCTAATCACTACGTCAGAAGAAAATAATCTACCTAATCGTTTAAAGAGTGAAGTATCTGCCATTTATCTAGTTTATTTATAAATATCGTTTATCCTATTATCCAAGAAATATCCTCATTTCCATGATCCGTCTTAACAATATACGGATTATTTGCTTGGGAACCTACTGAAGATATGATGGATTGGTTTCTAGCATTTAGGTTTGTGAAAGAGGAAAGTTGTGCTCTAGCTAAGTCCATACCCTGCTGTCTTAATCTTAAAGCTGTATCTCGAACATATAGTGCTGTTGCGAAAGACATTATTAAATCATCGTTATAATTTGTCTGTGCTTGTGCTTTACCGTTCTTCCATACAAATACTCTCATCTCAGCCATCAATCGCTTAGACTGTATTGTAACAGATTTCTCACGTATATACTCCATCATCTTTGCTAATACAAGAGGACGAGTTTTCATAGACATTGTAAATCCTGGTACTAGTTGATCTCTTTCGTATTTACCCATATAGGATTCTACAGTGTCCATTTGACTTTTAGGACTATAATATAAATTACGGTATTCCCTTTCCATCACCTGTTCAATAGTAGCCCATCCTATGTTTGCATTTTCTACAACAAGTAATGCATCATTGTATTCTGATGCTATTGCAACTAGTATATTACCTAGATCCTTAGGAGATACCTTACCTTTATATTCAGCTACTTGAGTTGCTGATTCTATATCGAATACATGAAATGCAGAGTAATCCTTAGAATCTCCTCGAGCTACATCGGATACAACCATATATGATTTAGTATAGTCAGGTTGTTCCCATATCCATAAATTACCGTCTACTCCTCTTTTTTCCATAGGATCTTTCTGGTAGGTTTGTTCATAGAATGTTAGATCGTCTGGTTCAAATACTGTATCACCTGATGCTAAGAAGTCACAGTCACATTCCTGACCTGCCATCCTTGGTCCTAGGTCTTTATCCTGTTGATCTCTCCAATCTTGTTTTCTCTCCGGATGTACTGTCCAAGGTAATTTTACCGGTAGAAAAGAATTTTCTCCTGTTTCTGCTTTATCCCATGTCTGATGAAACCAGTTACCAATTCCGTTAGGAGTTGATAAAGCCATACACTGACCACCTGTTGCTAGTGTTTGTTGTGCTGCTGCAAAGGTCTCTTCAATATTATCAATAAACGCTGCCTCATCAATCAATAATAACGATACCGCTTCCGAACGAGCAGCATCTGCATTAGATGATTTTGCTGTTATCTTTGATCCGTTTTTAAGTCTTAAAGATAGTTTATTTTTCTCTACTGCAGGTAATTTCAACCACTTAGGTAGTTGGTCATACATAAACATAGTTTTAGAAACTAAGTTACGTGCTGTAGCTTGTGTTGTCGCTAAAGCAAGTACGTTCTTATCTTTATGAAATAACATCAACCATAAACTATAAGCAGCAGCTAAGGTAGAAATACCTAACTGTCTTGACTTTAATGTTATGATATATTGATTGTCTTTAAATAAATGTAGTACTTCTGATTGGAAAGGGTATAGGTTAAATAGTATCCTACCTCGGGTAGGGTGTTGAATATAACAATACTTCTTCATGAAGTAAGCTGGATCTTTAGCACATCTTAGATATTCCTGTGCTATAATCTTTTTTATGTCTTGTGCCATTTATGACTCTTTTGTATAAATAGCTTGTGTAAAATAAAAGAAGTGGGTGTTAGTTTACTTTATCTTTACCTAGACCTAAACTTGTATATAAATCATCTAATTTATTAAATAAAGCATCTGTAATGTTTTGACTTATAACGTTTTTATCTAACCCTTCTATATCTTCTGGTTGTATTAGTTTTATAGTTCGTGCTGTTTTCGCAGTGGTTTTCCTAACAAAGTTAGGTTCTACGTTTAAATACTTACTACCTGCATCAGCTGTAACAGCATTTTTACCGCCTAATCCAGGATCTTTCAAACCCCATGAATTACTTGATGCATATGGTTTCATATTCATCATTTCTTTTTTAACCTTATTGAGATCGTATTTAGCTACGTGTATTTTAAAATCTGTTAATACCTTAGTTTTATTATCGAATATTTTTTCAACCCATACAAAGTACTCTTTGTTTTTTGGTCCTGCTAATTTTTCAGCAATTGAATCCACCCTATTAACTAAAACTTGGTAAAGATTAGGTTCAATTTTATCTTTCAGATCTAAAATAGATGAATAAGAGTTAGGATCTAGTGTTTTAAGTATTTTTACTACACTGTCAATATCAGTAGCATTAAGTCTAGCTTGATCGTTTCCTAATCCTATTTTGGTTACACCTACAGTAGTTTTTAAACTTACTGGTTTACCGTTAATATATAAATCGGCTAATCCTCCAGAGGCTCCGGTATGCGAAGCTTGAACTCCTGTCTTTTGTAAAAGCTTTGTAAGTAAAACTTCAGAAATAGTTCCAAGTGAATTATTATCAAAGTATGCAAATACACTTAAATACCTAACATACTTTTCTTTTACCTTATCTATAGCCTTTAACATCTCATCGATTTCAGATTTAGTAAGTTCAGCAACATCGTCTTGTACGCTGTCTTCCTCTTCATTCAACCTAAACCCAAACATAGATTCAAATAAATCCATATCCTCCTTCGAATTTATATCTGGGTATCCTTTGTCAGTCTTGTGAGACCATTCTAATAAAACTTTATCTATTGTATTCATTTACTATAGTCCTTTTAGGTCTACTTCGTTATTGGTAAATTTTTTATTAATTCTCTCTACCTCTTTCTCGTACCTCTCTATCTCTTTATCTTCTCGAGCACGAGTAACTCCACCAGAAGCACCTTGAGATTGACCCTTTAGTTTATTCATTTTTGCGTTATGAGATGCTTTCGCTTTTGCTAAAGCTTCCGATTTTCCGGATGCTTCACTACTACCGTTAGCTACTTCGTTATTAGTAAATTTTTTATTAATTCTCTCTACCTCTTTCTCGTACCTCTCTATCTCTTTATCTTCTCGAGCACGAGTAACTCCACCAGAAGCACCTTGAGATTGACCCTTTAGTTTACTCATTTTTGCGTCATGAGATGCTTTCGCTTTTGCTAAAGCTTCCGATTTTCCGGATGCTTCACTTAGTATCCTACTATTAACAGTAAGTTTATTCTCTACTAAAAACTTTTTTAAATTAAAATTATTTTCCATGATTATTATTATTATGCTTCAGGTTCTTCTCCTGCTTCGAAATCTATATCTCCTGATGTATCGGTTGGTTCTTCTGCTCCTCCTGCATCATCGAAACCAGCTTCACCGCCTGCTTCTCCTCCACTTTCTTCTCCAGGGAAATCTCCTCCACCGCCTCCGGAACCGAAATCTGCTTCCCCACCTTCAGCACCTGGTTCTCCTTCTTCTCCTGCTCCTTTAAGTGGTGCTTCTTGATAAAGTAATGCTAATTTATCTAATGCTTGTTGGAACTCATCTAACTGTCCTAAGAAGTATTTCTTACCTTGTATCTTAGCTTGGAAATTTTTGCCAGACCATTTCATAGTAAAGTCCTGTCCATTAACTAAGTTAATTCTGAATGTAGTTGGTTTAGGTGATACCCAATCAATTGTATCTACAAATTCATTGAAGTCTCTAGTCATTAATTTAATGAGAGTAGCTTTTAGTGTTGGGAATTTCTGAAGCATAGTCTCTGTAGCATCTTCTAATACTGTCTCCGGTCCTGCTTCTTCATCACCTATTGGATCTTCAGGTTTAGGTTCTTCAGATTCTCTTAATACTTGTATATATGCTTCCTCTATGAGTAACTTTAATTCTCCTACTTTCATAATGTATTATTTATTTCTACAGTGATCAGCTCCTTTTAAATAAGGTGTTTTACATTTTGTTCCTTTAATGTGTTTTCTACCACATTTACCGCAACAAGTTGACTTCTGCTCGTTTAGTCCCTGTTCTTTATTTTTTTTATCTGCAAATGCTTTAGCATCTTTCTTTTCTGCAAATCCTTTAACTCTCTTTTCTCCTTCCCATACAGCCCAAGGTTCTTTTTTATTCTTACACGGTCGTACTACATATTTATCGTTAGGGTCTTTAGAATGGTCTTCATCTAAATCCTCAGACATATTGTTATTTAATTCTTTACGAATATATTCATCATATATTGTTGGGAAATCCTTATTAATAAACAACAAATCATTACTTTTATTATCATAATGCCAAACTGCTTGGTTATCTTCCCCACTTTCTTTTGTGTATCCCCATATGCTTTGGTGGATGTTTTCAATAAAATCACCATTAGATTTAGTAAATTTAATCAATTTTTCTAATGAGGGTTTATCAATATTTTTTATAACTCGTTGAAAAGAAGTTTTTGATGTTGGGAATATACCCATAAATTTTCTTCTTTTACTTCTATCTTCTCCTACTTGAGATTTATCTACTCTTCTAGCATCTTCTAAGTCATTTAGTCTTTTCGCTTCGGCTTTTGCTCTTTCTTCAGTTGCAAAGTCGGTTACTAAAACATCACCTTCCCATACTTGATAAGTATCATTAGATTTTGAATATTTTACTTCGTACCTATCGTTTGGGATGTCTGAGTGGTCTTCATTAACTCCTTCCCAACTTTGATTTCTTAGTACTGTCATTATTGCATTAACAGCTGACTGTGTATCGTAGTCGTACCTTTTTGCTAATCCTCCTATAAATCTATTAACTAATTTTGTTACTTCTGGGTTTATGTTAGCTTCTTTTATAAGTTCATCTTCATGTTCTTCTCTATATTCATTCCAGTCAATTTGATCTTTAGGGTGCTTCTTATTCCACTCTCTCCATTTATCTTTTAGTTCTGCTTCTGTCTGCTTCCCTTCTTGAAGAGCTAAAGCATCTATCATAGGTTGTTTTTCTTCTGCTTCTAAATAATGCTGTGCTGATGATATATACTGTCTAGCTAGAGTTACTTTCTTTTGCCACCAATGAGGAAAATCTACTTCTCCATCCATTTTGTCGTATTTATCTAATTGCTTATATAGTTTAGAAGCATAAACAGCTATATCGTATAAATCTTTTTTAAGCATACTCGGCTCATCATCTTGATGCCCTACATCTAAGTCTCCACCTTGATCAATACCTCCTTCTGGAGTTTCTGTTTCATCTACTGCTTGTCTATTTCCGAGTTTGTCAGCAAGGAATTTTAGTGTCTTTTCTTCTGACCAATCCCAATTCTTCATTATATAGTCAACTAGTTCCTGTCCAACGATTTCTTTTTCGTTATTTACTCCTTCATTATTTTCTGCAAATAAGTCTAAATTAGTATCTTCTACTTCTACATCGTTAGCACCAAAATCCTCTAATGCATCGTATGCAGTTTGTTCTGAGTTAAAGTAGTATGAGTTTGAACCATTAAAGGTTACTTCTTTTCTGTACCTGTCGTCTAATATACTTATTGCTTTCCTAGCATCTCTAATTGATACTGTAATATAGAACATTCCTTCCGGTGCTTCGGAGATACCGCCTAAATCTAATTTTATGCCTATTTTTTTTGCAGCTTTAAGTAGCTGTGGTCTTATTCTATCTTGATCATGACTAGGAGCTTTTTTGTACATATCAAATATCCTAAGGTACTTCTGGATAGGTGTATCTTCTTCGTTAACCTGTTTTTTTGCTTCTTTAGGTTTGTTTAGATCTTGTTTCAGTTTTTCGTACTCTTCATACTCGTCAGCTCCTACCTCTATATCTTTTGAATATTCCTGTTCATTCAGTGCTTTAAAATGCTTTGTTAACTCATTAGCTAAGACATCTACATTTAGTATAGCTTCACCTGAGGGTTTAATTCCTACATCAACTAACTCTTTATCAAAAGAAAAATCGACTAGATGTAATTTATCATCCCTTACATCGAATACAAACTCATCTTCGAAATCATTCTTATATCTAACATATACTTCAAAAGTATTTATATCGAAATCATGAGCTTTTATAGTGTCTATCTCATCACCAACTGCTCTTAATGCTTTGATTAAGCTTTCTCCTACTTTTTTAGCAATTACTTTCATCTCTTGAGCTGAAAATTCTATGCCTTCTTGTTCATTAGTTAATTTTACTTTAACTCCTTTTTTAGCTAAATCTTCTGCTTTACCTTCATCATCTGTTGCAACATACCCGTCATCGCCCATATCTTCTTCTTTTAATAATCTTAATTTTTTAGTTAGAGATTCTCTTATTAACTCTAGTTTTTCTTTAGCTTTTTCTAAATCCGGTGTTGATAAAGAATTGTAATTACCGTCTTTAATCTGAGTTAGTGCTACTTCGCATTTTGTTAAACGGTCTTTGATTTCTTGATATGTCATTATGGAATAAGTTTTTCTTCTTGATTATAAATAGATTGTAAAGATGTGTATTTATTGACAGTGGTAATTTAAGTATCTTTGAAGAGCTTTAGCGTAGTGTGTACCCTTGTCTTTTAACTTAGATTTCTCTTTTCTTACTTTACTGCAGGAAAGAGAACCTAACCTATCTTTTAATATACCTGGTTTAACTGGTTCGTCTATATCTTCTTTTTTAATCTTCTTCCCTGCTGCTACTGCTGCTTTATGGGCATTAGAGTTCCCATGTGAAGGTTTTTCACCTCTTTTTCTCTTAGCGTTAATATTCGCCCAAAGACCCGGTCTTTTCTTTTTCTCGTCAATAACCTCTCTTACTATATTTATTAGTTCACTTTTTTTCATACTATGATCCTGTAATTTGCGATAAAGCTCTAATTATTAATCCTGCTAAAGTTGCAAAGATAATCCATAGTGCTTTTGCTACACCATTCTTCCATGACTTCAAAGATTCTAATTCCATTAATTTAGATTGAAATTCTTTTTCTTCTGCCTGAAGATTCTTTCTAAATTCTGTATTCTTATTTGTATTTACTATAACTCCATTATCTGGGTTTAGTAGAGTAAATTTTAAATCAGATAGATCTTGTGTAGCTTTCTCCATATCCTTCTGCATTTGCTTAAGCTCACCATTAGGCATCTGTTTTTTAATAGAAGATAATTCCGTTAATACAGTCTCTAAAATCTGCTTTTGAGTCATTCTAAAATAGTTTTACTAATAAATAGTTCTATTTTACGTGTTCTGATAAATGTGTAAGGTATTGTTTGATATTAGCAGCAAGTTTCTTTTTCTCTGATGAGTTAGATTTCCAATCTTCTATATCTCCTTGTTCCGTTACAAAGGTATTTTGTGAATTTACAGCATCTAAAACCCATTGTTCTATATCTGTAGCAAAAGCTGTCATGCTACCTTGCATCATTCGTTTTTCATACTTTTCGTATAAACCAGCTTTTCTTAAATCTGCTTCCATCTCTACAGTACACGGGTCGAAACAAAAACCGTGTATTTTATACATCTTCTGAGCTAGATGGTGTTTCATAGGTCCTCCGCAGTTTGGACATCTTAAAGGTATCCTTACTGCTTTTTTAGCGGCATCTAATTTAGTGACATTTTGTTTAATACCGTCTTTTATCGTCCACTGCTTTCCATTTTCCTCCCAGACATCTCCTTCTTTATATCTTCCAGTTACCTTCCTATATCCTGTTTGAGCTTTTGTTTTAGAGGTGAAATCCTTATTTACTAAGTTCCTAACTCTCTGTACATCTGCATGTTTGAATTCCTTCTTTAATAGTGATTCATTACTCATAACCTAACTTTTTTAATTCCTCTATTACGTAATCTACATTACCATCTTTACATCTAATTGCTATTCCTCCTTTTGCTGCCCATTCCTGTATGTTAGACTTCTTATCATCAATAAGGATTGCATTAGGATTAGCGTACCTCTGCTTATCTTTAGAGTAAGCAAATATAGTTTTAGGTGGAGGATTTAAATGATCTTTAACCCATGTATTCTTACCTAATCTAGAGTTATTATCTTTAGAAGGTGATGTTAATAAATCTGGATTATATGGAGATATAAAATTCCATAATTTTTCTCCTTGTGGCATCCATGGCATTTTAGCCCAAAATTCAATACCTACTTCAACATCTATTAAATTCCAAAAACCTGCTATTCCGTACTTATCCTCATACTCTTTAGGTTGCATTCCTGAGTAGTGTTCAAATCTTCTTTGAAAATCTGTCAATACTCCATCCATATCACAGTATAACTTATATGGCGGTTTCTCTTTTTGTTCCGGTATCGGATAGGCTTCTAATAAATCTACTATACTCTTATTCATATCTTATTCCAGTTTACTTCTTCGTTGTATGCCGCTATCTCGTAAGGGTGGTTATCATACCTATAACCCATTCTATAATACCTAGTCATCCATGATGGTGACTGGAGGTAGTGTTGATACTCATGGATTAAAGTCTGTATTATTTGCTTCTTACTTCTCATTTTAGGGTAGTAGATAATTATACTATTAGTTATATTATCATACTCTGCATGAGGTGTATCTCCGTGTGTCATTCTTTCGTATTCCACATATGGTGTACATTCCGCAAATTTACTAAAACCGTACTTATCTATTACTTTAGGTAGTATTTCTTCTACTATTTTCTTTACCTTACTTAAGTCCATAACCTTTTTATTTATACCTAAATATAAGAAAATTTACCCTAACTACCAACATTTTTTTGTGAATCTTCCCAATTACGGAAAGTCATATTACCTTCTAAATAAGCTTCTTTTTCTATCTCCATTAAATTGTTATCCTCATTGGTATTTGTAGTAGTTATATTCCCTAATCTACCTTCTAGGTTTTGTCTATGGTGAATCATTTCATGTGTGAATGACCTCATTACGTCTTTAGGATGTCTACCTTCAACATATAATACGACTTCTTTATTGTTTGGATCATAGTACGCTGTTTTACCAAAGAAGTTACTAGACTCTACTAAATCTCGTTTAATTTTTACTTCAGGTAACGGCAGTATTTTCATACCCTCATCAATCATATACTCTAATATAGATGCCATATAAGGTGTGTAGTCAAAAGAATTCTGTTTTCCTTCTTCTTTATTTTTAACAATTATATGATCTCCATTAAACTGGATATCGTAGTAGTTATCTCCTATTACATTTTTTATCCTTCCGTATACTCCAACTAATTTTGCTCTATCATCAGATCTTATCGCTCCTTGAGGTACTATTGCAGTACCAGAAGATCCTTCGTTTTTATTTTGTTCTTCGGATTTATTTTCTGAAGTGAATAATTCATCTAATGTCTGTTCTAAGGCTTCTTGCATTTGTATTTCCTTTTCACTAGGGCTATTCTGCATAGCTAATCCTACTATTGTCTTCCTATCTTCATTAGAAATTTCTTTAGGAATCCACTCTCCTTTTCTAAGATAGTTCATAGAATTCCTTATCGAAGTAGCAGAAAATTTGTTATCCTCATCTCCTATTCTAGGTAATTCTTGTATTTCTAAATTAGGGTAGTTATCTTTATTTTTTACAAAATAAGCAAATCTTTTCATTTCTTCAGGAAGAGCACCTGTAATAATCTTGCTGTATAATTCAGCATTGTTGTCAGCAAATTCGTAAATATCTCTGATAGGAGTCACTTTTGAAATTACTAATTCTACAGGAATATTTATATACTTTCTGTATATTTCCCAAATTGCTTTAGATTGATCAGCTGATATTCTAATTCCTTCTCTTATTTTTGGACCTATAAAAATAACTAATTTATCTGATTTATCAGCTAAGAATTTTGCGTTATTAAAATGTGCTTTATGAGGGGGTTTAAATCCTCCTCCATATAGAGAAACTACTTCTCCTTGTTCTTGTTCTAGTAGTGAATTGACAGCATTTAACGCTTTCTCTTTTCCTGCTCCTTTAGCAGTACCTACTTCTCCTGATTTAACAGATACCATGCTATTAAATATTCCTTTGATTCTATTTCTTGATCTCTGGTTTTTTAATTTAGATTTGATATCTTTTAACAGATCCTCAAAAGAACCGTCTATATTATAATTTACAAATAATTGTTTAATCAATCCCCAATTAGTCGTACTCCATAATTCTTGACGAGCTACCTCTCTAAAGTTGTCTAATTTAACTTTTCTAAGGGTTAATTTAGCAGAACTTAAATTAAATTCATATTCCTCATTCTCACCTAAAGGTGTTACGTCTGAGATATTTAATCTTTTAAATATGTTTTGTGGGTTTTCCTCTAGAGTTATTACTTTAGCTAATCCTAATATTAATCCTTGCTTTTCTGCTGGTAGATCTAAGAAATTGTTTTTAAATCCATGTTCTTCTTCTGTTAACGATATTATATTATCTACCTGTATATACTCATCTTGCTTCCCTACTATTGGAAATAACACAGTAATTATCTCTCCAGAATTATAATATTTCCTACCTGCATATTTTTCACTTTTAAAAGGAACTATTACACTATCAGGTTGTGATTTTGCTAGTTTAATTATTCTCTGTTTGACTTCTCTCTTATCATCACCTTCAAACCAAGTAACTAAATCTAAATCTCCATAATCAGCTTTCGCTCCTACTTTAACAGATCCTGAGAGAGATGCTTTTTTAAATCCAGGGATTTTTTCTAATATATCTTTTACGTATTTATCAAATGTCTTTTGAACATCTGCTTTTTGTATTCTATTACCTCCTGCTACTCCTGACATATTAGGTTGTTTTGTATTTAGTTAAATTTGAATTATCTGGAAGGAATTTACCTTTAAGCTGTAATCTACTCTGATTATTAATCCAATAACTCTGTAAATCTTCAGGTATATCAGCTCTGGTCCTATCTAATATCTTTATGTAGATATCAAGTATTTCACTTAAATCGTCTGGTGAAAGTCCTTTTTCTAATGCTTCTATAAGTTGGAAGTAATCAGATATTGATGCCCTGTCTAAATTTATACCGTATTCCTTATTTAAAAGGTCTATTGCTTGTTGTGGGTTTTTAGCAACTATTTCTTGAGTAGCTTTATCTTTTACACCGTAGTTATGAGAAAAAGTATACCCTTTATTGGAGAACATAGCAAGCATTAATTGTGTTCTATGTAATCCTTTCACATTACCGGAATATGAAGAAGAGTAGTAAGCAAATTCTAACCAATCTACATCACCAACGTTAATATCTATTTGTACATTATCTCCTAATGTTTCGTTGTTTTCGTCATACTGTGGAAAAGCTAAAAATAAAGCTCCGGATCCTGATCCTTTAATATCTACTAGTATCTCTGAATTTGATGATTCTATTTTTTGAGCTATAGCTACTATTACAGCTCTTTTCATTAATTGATCATCTGTAGATGTTCTAGCTCTTTTTTTGAATCCATCAAATAATTTAGTGACATATTCTTTATCTAATCCCCAATCCTCTATGTTATCAAACGATTTTCCTGATAAGGCTAAGTCAATATCTCCTGAATAGTCTTTTTTTCCTACCGAGCCTAGTGTCTTCATCTCTCTAAAGAATGGTTCTGCTTTAGGAAATATTTGTTTGAATTGTTTTAAGAACTCCAACATAGTTGGTTTTATATGTTCTCTTTTAATTGAATTAGTTGAATTGAAGATGTTTCCTCCCATGATTTATTTATTTTGTACCTAAATATACGAATACTTACTTAAATAAGCAACTTATATATAAAATAAATAGGTATGTATTTTCACCTACTCAATCTTTAGGGTTGTAGGGTATTCTTTATAGATAGGTTTTACGGTCGGGTTATCTAATTTATACAACTTATAAACTGTCATAAATAAATCAAAGTTCTTTTCAATTTCATCTATAACTTTAATCTGCCATCCTTTTCCTTGGTATACTCCTTTTTTAGTTGAATTTGTTCTTGTCGATGCTTTTAACCAAATTATCCCTGTTCTATCAATTTTGATTCCTTTAGCTTCTTCTATTGATTTTGCATACGCTGCTAATTGCATATCATAAGCTCTGTGTAGGGAGTTAGAAGTCTTTAAATCTAAAAGCCATATCTCACCATCCATTCTTACAACTAAATCTGCTGTACCTGCATACTTATGTTTATCTGAGTATGTAAATTCTTCAGCTGTAATTAATTCAGGTTTATGTGTTGTCCAGAAGTCGTGGAATTTTAAGATCATCTCCCATACAAATTGAGAGTACTTAGCTTTACCGTAATCATCTATCCAACTTACTTCTTCTCCTTTAACTAATGCTTCTGCTGCTTCATGTACTTGAGTACCTTCTTTACCTGCTTTAGCTAATATTAAATCAGCATTATGTCCTACATCTTTAAGCCAGTTATCAAAAAATTTATTTTTAGGCATATATTGTAGTATAGATGTTACGGATGGGTAGTATACATCTTCATCTCTTTTATATACTCTACGGTCTAAGAAATTTACTTGTTTCAATTCAGGTTTAAATTCTAATCTTTTATTAGAGTGTTCTTTTAATAAATTTGTACCTTGTCTAATCATAGGTTAATTCAATTTGTGCATCATTAGTCCTGTTAAGTCTAACTGTTTTGCTGTTTGTATAAGTTGAGTAAAGGCTTTAAATCCCATCTCACTAGGGTCTTTTTTCTTTAAATCTACTAGGAAGACTCTTTTACCTAGGTTTAATAAATTTTCTGCTATCTGTAATGCATCTTTTAATGCATCTTCATCTAAAGCTACATAAATATCTTCTGATTGTGCTGTAAGTATTCTTTTCATAAGTGCAGGAGATAAGCTTTTTCCTAATATAGGAACAGCATTTCTTTTGATTGCCATTGCATCGAAAGCTCCTTCACAAAGTATAATTGGTTTATCCCAGTTTATTAAGTTCTCAAAGAAAACTATGTCTTTAGAAGATTCCGGGTTTTTATATTTAAAGTAAGCTCCCTCGTAAGTTCTTCCAACAAAATAGTTGAGCCTATTGGATCCAGAATAACTAGGAATAATGATTCGTCCACCGTAGTTTCCATTTGTGGTGTATCCAATATTGTATTTAATAAAATCATTGTCGCTAAGTCCTCTGTCATATAAATATTTTCTAACTTTATTAGCTATAATAGATGTAGTTGATGCAGAATATAAGGGTTGAAATTCTTTAGGTAATTCTACTATATCCTCTTTTGAGTATTCGAATTTCTTACCTTTTTTAATATACTTAAGTACTTCTTGAGCCTCTCCTTTAGGTATATTAAGTTGTTTAAGTAATGAATATATAGACTGTCCTCGGGTTTTACAAACCCAACATTCCCAGAAATTCTTACCCTCATCGTTAGTAGCCATATTAATTTCTAATTTCGGCTTTCGATGATTACAAAAAGGGCAGGTAAAAGCATAGTTATCTCTAGCTCTTTTTCCACTCTTACCTAATATGTTTTCTAGTGAACCTAGTAAGAAATTATATTCCATTATTAGTCTTTAAAAAACTAATATATGAACTATTCTTAATAAAAACAACTATACATCAGTCATTTTTATATTTCCTGATTTTGGATGTACCATGAAGTTGTCCGGTCTGATATCTAATTCTTCTGGGTCTATTCCTAATGATTTAGCTTCTTTTTCTAGGTTGTATATAAATTCTTCCGGTACTTCTCCTTTAAATTTTCCCATCACGTCCATAGTAATTATTCCTAATTTTGGATTAATAACTTGTACGTCGTAGATGTAAACAAAGTTGTTTGTCTTCTTACCTTCTAATGCCTGTGCATGTTCTAATTCAACCTCGTCTGTTGTTACTTTAACTGCTTTTCCGTTAAGTAAGTAAACTGATCCGTAGTCTCCTGAATCTATGTAAGTTGCTCCCTTGTCTTTTAGTTTATCTATTTCTTTTTCAAAACCTGGGTTAGATTCTAGTATCTCTCCTATAAGGATTCTAGTTAGTTTCATATTACATTAAATCAAATTCGAACTTGATAGTTGGGTAGATATCCCTTTCTCCTGGTTCGCTTTCGTAGTAATTAGCTTCTTCTACTACTTCGTAGTTGTTTTGCTGTAGAATATTCTTAGCTTTACTGAAATCCTGTTCTGGTAATCCGTCGTATTCTCTATACATGAATGTGATTTTACCAAATCCTCTATTTCTATTTTTATCCCCTTCCGGTCGTGGTTGTGAGTAAGCTCCTAATCTTATTGATGGGTTATATTTTGCTAATTCCCTATTGACAGCATTTTCTAATTCAGCTGTTTTTTGACCGATATTAAATTCATCCTGTTGTTCTAATAGTATATTTGCTAATTTCATAATTTTATTACTTTAATTTTAAGACACCCTGTTCCTTTGATAATACGGTGATATGTCTCTTTTGGTATAAATAGTCTAGATTTAAGTTGCTGAGGGGTATTATTATCGAATTGAAATTGCCAATCTGTACTTCCTATAACTTCTACTATCCTGTCTTCCCTGTCTTTATGCCATACTAGATCGTCCTTAGTCAACTTACTACTAAAGGATCTTATCACCCCTTCTTCTATGTAAGGTTTACCAGTATCCACTGAAGTTTCTAGATCCTCCTAATGATTTCCAGTACCTACCTATATTACAGGCCCAATACCCTGGTTTTGTTTTATCTTTCTTCTTATCACATTGATGACGGGCAGCAAAAGATGCTCTAGCTCCTGGTTCATCAATTTTTACATTTAATCC
>JGI26083J51738_10000225_pt1 | contig 29856 bp, 31 predicted proteins | sample SaaInl85LU_5_DNA_FD_51738 | JGI IMG/M metagenome (IMG submission 51738)
AATTTACTATTTATTGAAGACGAAAAAGAATTGTTAGAGATGGCGATGTCTCAGCTACAGCGTCTTGGGCATACTGTATACCCAGCAGTGGATATCGCCGANGCCCGTGAGATACTTTCTGATGAAAAAAAGAATATTCAAATGGTGATTACGGATCATCGCCTGCCAGATGGCTTAGGNATCCAATTTGCAATTGAAATCAAGGAAACCTATCCAAATGCAAAAAGTGCGATTGTTTCTGGTTGTTTAACTGATGACGATATCAATGAGATTGAGGCGCATGGTCTATTATTTTTTACCAAACCTCTCCTTTATGGAAAGGTCGTAGAGAAGATACGGAAACATTATTCTTCTATTGCGACTGTTGCAAAAATTCCTGAAGAAGAGCCGGAAGGCGAGCAAGAGAAAGAGCCGTCTATGAAAAATAAGTTGTGGACACTATTTGGTAAAGATTCACCTAAATCTGAGGATTCGGATCGCCAATANGTTTGATAGGAGGGGGCTGTTCTATGTGCACTGGGCGTCCGTCAATTAAGAACTGTAGTGCTGCCCATTGGTTTAGTCTAAGGTTTGACTCTAACTTGGGCTATTCATCGAACGTTGCTACCAAGGCACCTAGAAATACTAGTTCAGTCTCGCCAGTATTACGTATTGCTTGAGTTTCACCATCGCGAGTGATTTGCAAGGTGCCNGGTGTGAAGGGGTGCTCGATGCCATTATCTACGACAATACCTGTTCCCGATATGCAGAAGTAAAAATCTTCGTCTCCGTGATGTGAGTGATCTCCGATGTTGGCACCAGGTTCGAGACGAACGACCCCGACACTTTTGATTGCGCTGCCTGGAAAGATGTCGAGGAGCTTGTGTGCGTGAACTATTCCAGTGCCGCCTCGCACGTTTTCGGCAATGTCTGCAGTGATTTCGTTAAGATTTTTGATCATGGATTACAGAGTATTCAATTCAGTGAAAATGTCATTAGTAAATCCTCCCAATTTATAAATGTGCGAACTTACTGATTATGAGAACAACACAGAATAGTATCGAATTCACGCGGATATGTATTAATCATTAAATTNATGCCTCGTATATATCTTTCACCCCCGGATATCAGTGCTGCTGATCATGCAAGTGTTGATGCCGTGCTGAGTTCTAACTGGGTGGCACCTGTAGGTCCACATCTGAATATGTTTGAGTCCGAAGTCGCTTCGNTAGCTGGTGTTGATCATGCAGTTGCTTTAAATTCGGGAACAGCGGCTTTGCACCTAGCATTAATTTTGTTGGGTGTGGGGGCGGGTGATTCAGTGATTTGCCCCACTTTGACTTTTGCTGCCAGTGCAAACCCGATTCGTTATCTAGGTGCAAATCCAGTATTTGTAGATAGTGAAGAGGCGTCTTGGAATATAGATCCAGCACGACTNGAACAAGCCCTGCAAAAAGAAGCGAATATCAAGGCGGTTATCGTTGTTCATTTATATGGGCAATGTGCAGAGATGGACAAAATTATCGAGCTCTGCGAACGATATAATGTGCCGATTATTGAAGATGCAGCCGAGGCTTTAGGTGCTAGCTATAAGGGGTGTCCAGCTGGGTCTTTTGGGGCACTCTCATTTTTTTCATTTAACGGTAATAAAATTATAACGACTTCGGGCGGAGGAATGTTGCTTTCCAATAGTGAAGCTTGGATTGAGCAAGCACGTTATTTAGCAACTCAAGCGCGTGAGCCCGTTCAGCATTACGAGCATAAAGCAGTCGGCTACAACTATCGGATGAGTAATGTGTTAGCAGGCTTAGGGTCTAGCCAATTGTCGGATTTGCCTCGGCGAATCAAGGTTAAGAAGACGCATTATGAGGCGTATAGTGTTGCTTTGAATAGCCTTGATGGTGTGTCTATGATGCCGATTTCAGAAAGCTGTCAGAATAACTACTGGTTGTCTTGTTTTACGATCGACCCTAGCCAAAGCGGTGTCACTCGAGATATGATTTTAAACGCATTGAGCACTGCTGGTATTGAAGCTCGTCCAGTTTGGAAGCCTTTACATCTACAGCCGGTTTTTGCAGATTGTCAGGTGTATGGAGGCGATTGCTCTCAGCGAATTTTTGATCAAGGAATTTGCCTGCCGAGTGGTTCAAACCTCAGCGATGAGGAGCGGGGCGAGGTGATTGACATCATTCGTTCCTGTTTCGCTATCAACTGAAGTTTAAACTATGTGTGCTTGTGTTGACGGTGCACCATCTCGAGGGCTTCTTGCGGCACCCATTTCTCCCATCCATCGGCTCCTGACTCAATCAGCCGGAGGGTTTTGCGACTGGTCATTGAAAGTAGGGCCGGGTTACCCACACCAATTGCGTGTATGCGCTGATTCTCAATTAAGTGTTGGTAGAAATGTTGCCAGTTTTTTGGAGCTTTAAAATTGTCAGCGGTGACAAGTTCTTTGCTTTTTGAATTATGCCACGGATACACAAAAAGTTGAACGTTGTTTTTGAATAGACGGCCAAACGACTCTAGGATCCCGCCTTGAAGGTTTGCGGCCCATTTCTCTTTGAAGAGTTCGTTGAGCAGGCCAATGCTTAGGATGATTGCGATTGGTTCAGCTGTGTAGCGACTTAGATAAGTCGCTATTCTGTGAAATTCCGCACTGCGTGTAATCAGCACTGTTTTATTTAGGGCCTGAAGGGCGTCGGCTCGATTAATGAAGTCTTCGTGGTCGACAGAGCCATCGCGCAGAAGGTTGTTTGTGCTTATTTCGCACAACTCCATCGATCGCTCCATTTGCTGAGCTGATAGCACGTTTGAGTAAACGGCTCGAGATTGCTCGATCATATCTAAGTGCAATTTCAATACGGGATTGAAACTACCTCTTAGTAGCATGATCGGACGCTTGTAGAGGGCATCTGCGGCTTGGACAACTCTGCCGTCTTTATTAAACATCGCGGCGTCTGTAAGTCCACTTTGGACCAGTTGTAGTGCACAGAGTCGATTATCGACATAGCGAAAGCCTTCTCCTGAAAAGCGTAGCATGTCGATTTCGACCCGGCCATGGNCAATTGTTTCTGCGAGTGATTCTACAAACTTTTGTAAACTGTCTCTGTAGTAAAAGGCGGCGTATATGAGATTCACGCCGACTTTACCTAAAGCCTCCATTTGATCTGCATTCGTTTCATCCAGCAGACGCAGGTGCAATACGATTTCACAAGGTTCGGTTTTAGGTTTTAACTGAAAACGAACGCCGAGCCAGCCATGGCATTCGCCATTGTCCTTGTAGCCGCGTGCGCGAACCGTATTACAAAACGAAAAGAAAGTGGTGTCTTCTCCTCTGCTGGGTGAGAGGCGCTGGTCGAGTAGGTCATACTCGTAACGTAGCATGGACTGCAACCGATCTTCAGAGACATATCGATTCGCTTTCCCGTAGAGCGCATCGCTCATGGTCATGTCGTATGCGGAGATCGTTTTAGCTACGGTCCCAGCACTACCAGATGCGCGGAAAAAACAGTTTGCGGTTTCTTGACCTGCCCCAATCTCTGCGAAGACGCCGTATTTGCCAGCGTCGAGATTTATGGCGAGTGCTTTTTGATAGGTGCTGAGTATTTCAGATTCGGGCATGGCTAAATATGGATTCAGCCAATAGGAAAAAGCGATTCCACAGGTAAACCGCAAGCCCCTTGCGTGAGATTGTTTGATTGGGCCAATTGCGAGCGCTGAATTGCCGTTTGGTCTCTAACTAAAGAAGAACTTGATTAATGGCATCAATTAGAGCGTCTGAGCTCACAGGCTTCGCTAAGAAATACTCTCCGCCACTTTGATACAGCCCTTTGTGTGCTTCGTTGCGAGATACCATCGCAGAAACAAAAATAATAGGTATCTCTTTAGTTGCTGCACTTTCTCGGAGCATAGTCGCTACATCACCACCATCGGCTTCAGGCATGACCACATCAAGAAGGATAATGTCAGGCTTAAATTGTTTGGCTACAATTCGTGCTTGTGGGCTNTCATTGAGTGTTTCGACTACGTAGTTTCCTGCATTTTGCATATTTANTTTTACCATCCGCGTGAAGGGTGCTTCGTCGTCGATGATAAGAATACGTGTCGGTTCTGTTTTTTGATTTTCGTTCATACTATGCTTTATCTGCTGTGGGGAAAAGGATTTGTGCGCAAGCGCCTGTTTTGTCTTTGCGATTAGTAAGTGTGATCATTCCTCGATGCATGTCGACTATACTTCGAGTGACTGAGAGTCCAAGCCCAGTTCCTTCGCCTGTAGTCTTTGTTGAAAAGAAGGGGTCAAATACTTTGTCTTGATGGTTCCCTTCGATACCGTTGCCTGAATCGATTATTTCAACAACAACAATGGTATCGCCAATGCAAAAGTGCTCGGTCATCTCGCTTGAAACATTGGAACCAGCTTCTCGCATTCGCTTGGTATATGTGCGCACAATCAGTTCGCCTCCATCGGGCATTACAGAGATGGCATTTAGTATTAGGTTTATAAAGACTTGATCAATCTTTGACCCATCTATGAAGACTGGGGGCAGATCTTTGCCTCTTTCATCGATTAGCGTGACGTGCGCTTTACNTAAATTGTGGCGCATCATTGTGAGTGCATGTTCAATAGTGTCGTTGATATCTGTAGGCACTAGGCTCATCTCGTGCGGAGAAGAGTAGTCGAGTAGTTCAAAGACTACATCATTTGCCTTTAGNGCGGCTTGACGCATATCGTTAAGTAGCTCTTTTACTTCAGGGTTATCTTGTTCTTTACTAAGCAAGTATTCGGAGCCCAATAAGACGACTGAAAGTGGGTTTTTAACTTCATGGGCGATACCTGCAGCAAGGCGACCGACNGTCTTCAGTTTTTCGGCTTCGATTAGCTGTAATTTTGTTTCTTCAAGCGTTTGGATCGTCGATTTTAGCTGTAGTTCGTTTTTCTTTTGTTGCGTAATGTCTTGCGTGATTCCGACCATACCAACGCAGTCTCCATTATCATCGAATAAAGGAACTTTACTGGTAAGTTGCCAACGGCTGTCCCCATCCCGTGTCGGTCTTTCATCAATCACGTTTTCAACACCTTTTCCAGAGCTCATGATCTGCTCGTCGAAGGCCATAGAGCGCTCCGCATCTTCTGGGGAGTAAAAATCTTTGAGTGTTTTTCCGATACAGTCTTTAGCGCATTTCGCGTCGAGGTTTTTGGCATGACGCTCATTGATGACAATGTATCGGCTATCGCGGTCTTTGACGTATATGCCTGCAAGGGCATTATCGAGAATCGTTTTGAGCAAAGCGGTTTCTCTAGAAAGTGCTCCTGAGCTTCTTTTAAGTCCGTGATTGAACGTGAAATTCCCATGGTGCCAATGATGGTCCCATGTTTATCTCTTAATGGTAACTTTGTTGTGGTTACCCATTTAACGTCTCCATTCGCCAAGGTCTCTTTCTCGATTTTTCCAATCAAAGGATCGCCTGTGCTAATAATTTTTTGCTCATCGTCATAGGCTGGTTGGGCATGTTCCTTAGTGAATAGGTCGAAGTCGCTCTTGCCGATGATTCGATCGGGTTCTGAGTGTCCGTATGAATCAGCCATTGCTCGATTCACTTTTGTAAATCGACTTTTGGTGTCCTTGAAGTAGACGGCATCTGGTATATTATCCAATAAGGCTTTAAGCAGATTTTGTTCGGTAAGTAGTTCGTGCTCTTTTCGGCATCGGCGTATGGCGTGGGTAATGCGTGTAGGTAGCTCGCCATTGGTTAGTGATTCTGCTAGAATATAGTCATCAATTAGATACATGATGTCTTTAAACTCATGTAACTGAGAATGGTTTTGACACAGGCATATCAGAGCGATCGGCCCCTTGTTTTCAGCGAGATAGCGTATCGAATCGAGCGCTACTTGGTGGTCGATGCGTAAGTCCAGTAGCACTGCGTTGCACAGTGACTGGAGTTCAAACTGCTTTAGTTTATCGAGTGCCTCAATGCTAAGTAAGGAATAATTGAATCCTTGGGTATTACTTAGGTTACAATTGAGAGTGGCTTCTTCTGACTTGTCGGAACTCAGTAGTAGCAATTTATAGGGCCTGTCGTTGAGCGAAGTAGGGGTAACCTTAGGCACAAGTAAAATAATTGTAAGTCTATGGATAAATCACAAGGTATTAATCCATAAAAGATTATGCATTCTTTAATCCGAAGACATGCCGATGAATCCCTTGATCCAAGTTTTCATATCTTCCGCCGCTTCAGGGCCCCTGCTGTAGAACAGGTAAACTATACTGCCAGAGATTACAGCGGCAACTATTGAGCAGATTAAGGCACCGATCGCGATGAGGCCGTCCTCCTCAGCCATGCTGACTCCGATAACGAAAATTGCCATTGCTGGCATGGTATTGGTCCCAGGGATGGGGATCATCATAAAAAGAGCCATAGTCAAGATGATCAAGGCTAGTAGGGAATGTCCTGCCTTGGAATGCATCCAGCGTATTCTTGGCTTAATGAGTGTTTCGATGCGCCGTAGGAAAGAGGCTCCTGTTCCGACCATTTTGGAGGCGAGTTTGGGGTGTATCTTGAAGTTTAAAATCTTTTCAGGTAGCCAAACAGTATCGCGTCCAATCATTATTTGAACGGCTATTATGGCCATTGCGATACCGAAAGGGATGCTATATCCAGGGGCAGGTATTGGCAGTGCGCTTGGCAAGGATAATAACATGAGCAAGACGCCAAACCCTCTATCGCCAACAGCTTCGGTGAGGTCTCGGATAGAGGGCCCCGCTGTGTCTTGGTCTAACAATACATTTTCTAGTGTTTCTGCCAGAGAATGGTGCGTGTTTTGATTCTTGTTAGATTGCATGTCTGGAATGTCTATATAGTATCAGCATTTTTAGCTCTAGCTATAGAGTAAAAGCAAATTAAATAGAGAGGCGAGTATGGCGGCACAAAATTTAGATTTACAGCGATTATCCTTATTTGGTGGATCTTTTGACCCTGTGCACAATGGGCATTTGATGCTCGCGCGTTATGCACTTAAGCAGGTAGGCTTAGATCGTATTGTCTTTGTTCCTGCAGCTCAGTCGCCATTGAAGGAGCATCGCTGTTTTGCTAGCGATGATGCTAGGGTGGAGATGCTTGAGATTGCTACGCACGGAGAGCGCCGATTTAAAGTGGATACGTATGAAATCGAAGAAGGGGGAGTCAGTTATACGATTGATACCGTCGCTCATTTTGTTGGCCGTTATCCACAGGCCGAGTTGTTCTTTATGATTGGTGCCGATCAGTTTGAGCAATTAGACCAATGGCATCGTATTGATGAATTGGTCGGCATGGTCACTTTTCTTGTTTTTGGAAGGCCAGGAGTGGCGCTTCAACCGTGTGAGATCGAGGGGATGACCTACCTAGAGGTCGATGCGCCTTTGATGGAAACCAGTTCGAGTGAGATTCGTAGTCGTTGCTTAGGGGAACAATCGCTTTATGATTTAGTTCCAGAGCCAGTTGAGGCTTTCATTTCCGATAGAGGTCTTTATACCGATCTTGATTGATTATACATATGCCGAACTCTAACAATATACCTAAACGCACGACCCTTGACGAAATTCGTATCGCGGTGACTGCAATAGAAGACAAAAAAGGCGAATCAGTTCGCATTTTGGATGTAACAGGAAAGTCATCGATTACCGATTATTTGATCTTAGCGACTGGAACTTCGGATCCTCATTTGAAAGCGCTTAAGGGAACTTTAGATCAAGCTTTAAAAGGGGCAGGCGTGCAGCTCATTGGCGAAGACCGTGAAGTCGGTAGCGGTTGGTTGGTGGTCGATGCATTTGATTTTATGGTGCATCTTCAGACCGAGGAGATGCGTGAGTTGTATCAACTAGATCGCCTATGGCGTGATGCTGAGGAAGTTTCTCTTAGCTAGTTGATTGAAACCTCTTGTGAGATTCGCGCATGACTAAAACGACCACAAAGTCAATAAGTCGCCTTTTCTTGCTCCATGCTTGCCTACCGATTTTCCTGGTTCTGGTCATCGTTGTAGGATGGCTGACGGCTGAAAATATCGCGAAGTATGAAAATGCTGTCGACCAAGCCAATGCAGNGATTCAGCGACTTNCTGAGGCGGATGGCTACACGCAAGATGAAATCGACATTATCCGATTCGAATCTAAACGAGAATTAGGCATAGAGCTGTATAAAAAGCTCGGTTTGTCTGCTCTAATTCTTGCGATTGGTATCGCGGCACCATTGCTTGCTTCGAATTCGATTGCTAAAGGACTTCGGCTCAATTTGGACTTGTTGAATCAATACTTTAGTAGAGACGCAAATGGTTCAGAGCTGATTTCTCCAGTATTTGATTTGAAGGAATTTAGTCAGATTGCTGAAACGTTTCGCACTTCAGCGCGACAACATACTGAAGTCGAAAATAGGAGGCACCGAGCGGAGTATGAACTTGTAAGTGCCAATGAAGATTTGGTGCGTCGTGCTCAAGAACTCAAAAAAGAGCGACAGGTGGCTCTGCGGGTTATGGAAGAGGCGAAGGCGGCNCGCTCCGAAGTCGAATTTGCCAACGAGCGACTAAGTGAAGCTATCCGGCAAGCAAAAGAGTCTGCGCGCGTTGCTGAAGCTGCAAATGCTGCAAAAAGTGATTTTTTAGCAACGATGAGCCATGAAATACGCACGTCATTGAATGGAGTCATTGGTTTTATGGAAATGCTGAATAGCACGAAGTTAGATGATGAGCAGCGTGACTATGTTGAATCTGTAAAGACAAGTGGTGAAGNTTTGATGGCATTGATTAACAATGTCTTAGATTTTTCGAAAATTGAGTCAGGGCACCTTCANTTAGAATTGAGAGAGTTTTCATTGGCAGTCGTCGTTGAAGAAACAGCTGCAACTTTTAGGCGCGAATGCAAGCAACGAGGGCTTCAACTACAAGTTGATATCACCCCGAACGTGCCGTCTGCAGTGATTGGAGATGAAAATCGTATTCGCCAAATTTTGACTAATTTGATCGGCAATGCAGTTAAGTTTACGAACTCGGGAAGTATCACCGTTAATGTGCATTCTAAGGACGCCGAACCGTCAGGACTTTGTGATATCCAATTGGAGGTTCGTGATACAGGTATTGGAATGGACGATGCGCATTTGGATCGTTTGTTTCGTCCATTTTCACAGGGAGATTCCTCAATGGCTCGACGGTTTGGTGGCACTGGCTTAGGCCTTGCGATTACGAAGCGCTTGTCGGAAGCGATGGATGGGCGTGTGTGGGCTACGAGCACTTTAGGTGAGGGATCCAGTTTCTTTGTTCAATTAAAGCTGCGTATGGCATTGTCAGATATTGCTTCACCGCCCCCTAACCAAAGTGAATCGTCAAAGAAGGTTTCAGATTTGAAGATCGGTGAACGCTATCCGCTACGTATCGTCGTGGCTGAAGATAATGCCGCGAATCAACGTGTATTGATGATTATGCTTAAGCGACTAGGATGGCGTTCTCATTTTGTCGATAATGGTAAAGAACTCATTGATTATTTGCAGGAGAACATGGTTGATTTGATCTTTATGGACCTGCAAATGCCGATCATGGACGGTCTCGAAGCAACAAGCCGTATACGGTCAGGGGAGGCTGGCGAGTCATTAAAAGCGGTGCCTATAGTAGCACTTACGGCTAATGCACTTCAAGGAGATGAAGAGCGTTGTTTACGCTCTGGTATGAGTTCGTATATGACGAAGCCGCTAAAGCTAGATATCCTAGAAAGCAAGATAGTTGGTATCCTTGAGCAGATTAAGGGGCATTCTCTCGATGAGGAAGCTTGAGCGATTTGCTTAGTCGGCTGAATGTTTCATCATAATCCGCGTGCAGTGTGATGATCTCTTTTGATCTTGGATGAGCGATTTTCAATTTGCATGCATGTAGTAGTAGGCGATTACAATCAAAGTGTTCACGTATGAAACGGTTTTGAGCGCCATCGCCATGGCGTGTATCACCTAGTATTGGGTGCCGAAGGTGGGCGAGGTGGCGACGCAGTTGGTGCTTTCGCCCGGTAAGAGGCTGAAGCTCCACTAATGAAAAGCGTCCCTTACTATAGCGACCTACGGGGAGATCTATTTCACTTTGTCCAATGCAGCGATAGTTCGTCTTGGCTTCAAAGTATTTAGATGGCATGTCTTCGGACCGTAGCTTATAATCAACGACACCTTGATGATCGACCCATCCACGGACGATGGCATGATAGGTTTTGACGACTCTGCGCTCGGAGAATTCAATTTGAGCGTGACGTGCTGCGTCAGCGCTCAGTGCGAACAGCAGTGCGCCGCTGGTAGGTCGATCCAAGCGGTGGCATGGATACACAACTTGGCCAATCTGATCGCGTAAGAGCTGTAGGGCGAATTGAGTGGCATGCTTATCCAGTGCAGATCGATGCACCAAAAGCCCTGAGGGTTTATTGATGGCGACATAGTGCTGATCCGCGTAGAGTATGTTGAGATGCATTTGAAGGATTCAGCCAATGACTCGATAAAAATTCAACGACACAAAGCCACTTTTCCTGAATAACTGGACTTCTTATTTGGCTTTCGATTCAATTTTACATTTATGAGTCAAGAGCCCAACATTTAGCTGTGAAACTTTCCCATAAACTCGAATACGCCTGTCGTGTCCTAGCTCAACTCGCTCGAAGCTTTGGGCAAGACAAGATGGCGCACATTGATACCTTGGCTGAAGCTGAGCAAATACCTGCGAACTATCTTGTGCAGATCCTCAACGAGCTTAGAAATGCGGGTTTGATTGCGAGTAAGCGTGGTAAGCAGGGTGGCTATGCTTTGGCGATCGAGCCCGAGCGTATTCGTCTAAATGATATCGTGAAGGCTGTCGAAAGTGAGTTGCTAGAAAGTAACTTTCAAGGGGATGGGCAATCAGGCGCGCGCGTCGCTGAAATTTGGGATGAGATCGGTAGCGATTTTGAACAGAAAATTAGCTCTTACACTTTGGATCAATTCGTCGTGGATGACTCTAGTGAGATGTATTACATCTAAGCTTTAGAATTCCCAGAACATGGGCACGACAATCACNGTGACGATAAAGCAAATAATGTTGAGCGGTAGGCCGACTTTTGTGAAGTCAGCAAAACGGTAACCACCCACACCATAAACATAAGTATTGGTTTGGTAACCAATAGGCGTGGCAAAACTCGCAGAGGCTGCAATACAACTACCGACTACAAATGGTCGAGGGTCGACGCCTAGGGTCGCTGCGATCCCTAATGCAATTGGCACCATGAGCGCTACGGCTGCATTATTCGACAAAAATTCAGTAAAGGTTGAAGTGATGATGTAAATAAATGCGAGCATCACGACACTCTGCAAGTGCTCTGGTGCGAGGCTCTTGATGAGCCCCGTCATACTTTCGGCGATCATCAGGCTTGCACCAGTTGAGTCCATTGCCTGACCCAATGCGAGCATGCCAAAAATGATCACTAATATGCTCCACTCTACAGATGCGTAGGCATCCTTAGGTTTCATACATCCAGAGAGTAAGAGGATCGCGACCCCCAGTGAGACGGCTGCGAAAATTGGCACGATGTTGGTCGATGCCATGACCACAATGCCTGTCGTAATCGCAATGGCGATCGGCATCTTTACGCGTAGACTGCGTGTGGGCACACGGGGGCGATCGAGGATAATGATTTCTTCGCTATTCGCCAACGAATCAATTGCTTTTGTAGANCCCATCATCAATAGTGTATCGCCTTCCTGGAAACGAAGGCTCGCTAATCGCTCGCGTTGATTGGTGCCTTTTCGGTGGACGGCGACAACGACCATCCGGAAACGCTGACGGAAATTGATTTCACCGAGCGTCTTCCCTGTAATTGAAGCATGCGGGGCAACGACACCTTCGACAATCGCACCTTCATCGGTCGCAATTGTCTCAAGACCTTGCGTGAGCTCAGGCTGGATATCGATACCTTTCATCGAATTTGCCTCGGCAACACCTGAAGGCCGACACGCCAAAACCAGTCGATCACCGTATTGAAGTTTTGTATTTTTGGGGTCGCCAATAACTGCAACGCCGTGACGGACGATTTCCAGTAGACGTATGCCACGGCCCTTAAGCATGCCGCTCTCTTTAGCCGTCTGTCCATGTAGGTCGGAACCTGCTTTCACGAAGGCTTCCGTGATGAACTCTTTGCGTTCTTCATCGCTCAAAATCGAAGTGAGCGTTTCACGGTGTGGCAGTAGTTTATTGCCAAACAAAACTAGGTAGATGCTACCAACTACCAGAATCGGCAAACCGACTGCAGCGAGTTCAAACATGCCTATAGGCGCATGTCCGGCATCGCGAAGAATTCCGCTGGCTAGTAAGTTGGTGCTCGTGCCGAGCAATGTGCAGGTGCCACCGAAGATAGATGCGTAGGAGAGTGGTATCAATAGCTTCGAGGAGGCCACACCCATTTCTCGCGATAACGAGAGAATTACAGGCATCAATACAATGACAACTGGAGTATTGTTAACGAATGCCGATACGGCAGCTACACCGATCACCATAATGAAGAGGAAACCTCGGTATGGAAGCTTTACGAGTTTTCTTAAGTAAGAAGTAATTAGGTCGATTGCACCAGTTCGTTCTAGAGCTCCACTGACAATAAACATCGCCGCAATCGTGAGCGGTGCTGAGTTGCTGAAGACGCTGAGCATTGCGTCCAGATCTGGTAGCTGGTCACTCTTCGTGAGCATACTTACAAAGAGTAAAATCCCNAATACGGTCAGTGCAGTGAGGTCAGCAGAGATACGCTCCCATACAAAACTGATGATTGCTAAAACGAGTAGCGAAAAGACAAATATGATTTCCCAAGTCATTATGGAGCGCGATTGTTCAAATAGAAATTATTGATGAGAGGACGCTTTTTTAAGCGTAGACTCAGGGTCAGCTGTTTCACTTATTGACCAAGCATAAAAGGCTGTTCCTAGAATTGTAAGCGAAAAACCCATATTGATGACTTTCATGATGATGCCCCCTAGGATTTGATCGTTTAGCGGGTCGAGGTCAATAATGCGCGGTGCCCAAATATAGGTGGGGTAGATGGCATCTCCAGCAAGTGTTAGAAAGGCGAAGACAGGTAGCTGTCCAACCATCAGTAGAAACATTCCGAGCATTCGAATCCCAAATGAACGACGTGGCACGTATTTAGAGAGTGTGATGTATGGCCAAAGCATCAACAGAGCTAGGCCAAACATGGTCCAGTGCTCTAAGATGTGTATGCGTTTATCTCTTAATGCGAGCTCATAGAGGCCCGGCACGTGCCAGGCGGTATAGACTACCGTAAAGAGTAAGCCGCCACAGGCTGGATGCGTCAGAATTGACATGATTTTACGAACTCCAGTCGGTTTTATTAGATAGTCAATCAGCCAGCTAGGTGTGCCAAAAATGAAAAGAGTGGGTGCAAAATAGATCAGCAACATGTGCTGCACCATATGAGCTGAGAAGAGGAATTGTTCACCGATTTGATCGAGTGGTGATCCGACAGCCAAGTAAGTGACGATGAGTCCGCTGTAGAAGAGAAAAGCCTTCGATAANGGAAAGCGCTCTGTNGGATCGATTTTACTACGTAAAGGGCCAGTGCCGAGTGCATACAGCCATCCTACCAACAGTAAGCTGATTAAGAGTAAGGGTTCTGTGTGCCAATGGAATTGCATGTCTATCAAAAAGAAAGGACGACGAATTTACTCCGTCGTCCTCTAAACGCTAGCAATATTAACAATTACATTCCTGGGATTTCGGGAGGAGCGACGTATTCATTACTCATAATGAACAGTAGAGCAGTATAGGTGCCCGCTGCAATGGCGAGACCCGTTCCAAAAGCTAAGGTCAGTAGTAACTTATCGTAAATCAAGTGCATGAACCATGCGATGACGGCTGCGAATTTAAACAACGACAAGCTGACCAATACCGTGAAGATGAAGACCGTATTAATTGGTAAATAAACCAAGACAAGCTCGACACCCGTAATTGCGGCAAGTGCGAGTGCGAGGTTTACGAATACGTGATAGCGCTCGTTTTCGGCACTGTGATCTGCTTCTGGAGAAACTGGCAATGGGTTGTAATCTGCTTCAGACATAATAAAGAAAATTTAGCTCTTAGACTTTTCCGATAAACTCAATCAGGTAAACGACTGTGAAAATGATGATCCAGACGATATCGACAAAGTGCCAATACAGGCCCGCTACCTCGACATCGACGGCGCTTTCGTGTGCATCCATTTTACCAGTGTAAGAGTAAAATAGCATACATATCAGCCAGAAAACACCAATTGCAACGTGCACACCGTGCGTTCCCGTCATCAAGTAGAAGGTGGAGCCGAAAGTGCCACTTTCAAGGGTGAGNCCTAAGTGCGCGAACTCTGTAAACTCATATACTTGGCAGGCGAGGAATATTAATCCGAAGAAAATAACTCCGACCGTATTGCGACGGAAGCTCTTGATTTGCCCTTTGTGCATAGCCGATACCGCTAGGGCCATCAGGAAGGAGGACATCAATAGGATGAAAGTCGAAAATGATGTCAGCTCGAGACTGAACATTGAAGTCGGATCAAACTCTTCCGGATTCAGCTTCCTATAGATCAGGTGTGTTGAGATCAGTGTTCCAAAGAACATACAGTCCGAGCCCAAGAACAGCCACATCAGTAGCTTTTTGTTGTCGATGATCAGACTTTTGTGTCCGTCTTCGTGGTGTGTTGCAGAATCGCTCATTACAAAAATGAATAGNAATTTAAAATAGAGTGAGGGTTACTTTTCCTCTTCAGGGTGTAGGTGATAGCCTCCAGGGCCTTCAATTGCCCATAGTGCNACGCCAAGGGCGATCATGAACAGGCCGAAGATTGCTACGTAACCCATGTAAGGAATACCCGCTTGCATTANAGATAGTCCAAGTCCGAGGGGCACAAAACCAAGGGATGCGATCATGGGCATCCAAGACTGACTGGGCATATGAATGCCGTGTCCGTCGTCTTCCTCATAGGTGATGCGACGATTCTCTGGACCATGCTTGTGTTCCCATAGAGCATCGCGAGCGGCGATGACTGGCGTGCGTCCAAAGTTATAGACTTGCGGGGGCGATGTGGTTTCCCACTCAAGTGTGCGTGCATCCCAAGGGTCATTACCGGCTGGTTCACCACTGCGGACACAACGTATGATGTCGACGACAAGCAGGAAGATACCGAACGCTAAAATGTAAGAACCAATCGTGCAGACTAAGTTATAAGTCTCCCAGCCAAAGCCCTCAAGGTATGTATGCGTGCGACGAGGCATGCCGAGTAAACCAAGGAAGTGCATCGGGAAGAATGTGATGTTTAAGCCAACAGTTGAAAAAATCGCGACCCAAATGCTAAGTTTGCCCTTCCACATTTTACCGACGATTTTAGGTAGCCAAAAATAGATACCAGAGACGACCGCGAGAAAGATACCACCGATAGCGACATAGTGGAAGTGGGCGATGACGAAGTAGGAGTCCTGTTGTTGCGCATCTGCGGGAGCCGATGCGTGCATGATTCCTGAGAAACCACCCATCATAAACATCCATACGAAACCGAGTGCGAAGATCATCGGTGGTGCAAAGCGCACGCGCCCGCCCCAAAGGGTGCCGACCCAATTGAAAATCTTAACACCCGTCGGGACCGCAATCGCCATGGTGAGTAAGGAGAATGCTGCGGTGGCTACCTTACCCAGTCCAGTCGTGAACATGTGGTGCGACCAAACCGCGAATCCAAGGAAACCAATCACCGCTCCTGAGAACACAACAATGGCATAACCAAACAGTGGTTTCTTAGAAAACGTGGGAAGCACTTCAGAGACGATGCCCATCGCTGGGAGCACTAGGATGTAAACTTCTGGGTGTCCAAAGATCCAGAAAAGGTGTTGCCACAAGATAGGCTGACCGCCACCANCTGTGACGAAGAAGCTAGTTCCAAAGGTGCGATCAAACATCAGTTGAGCGAGGGCAATGGTGATCGCGGGGAACGCAAAAACGATCAATAGAGAGACAACGAGTGTCATCCATGTGAATACAGGCAAACGCATCATCTTCATACCCGGTGCGCGCATGTTGATAATCGTCACGACGAAGTTCATCGCTGCCGAAAGTGAAGCGACACCTAGGATTTGCAGACCCATGATCCAGAAGTCTGTGCCTGCGCCTGTAAACTCAATGCCAGTTATGGGCGCATAACCGAACCANCCCATCGAAGGAACAAAGTCATTCATACCAGCGGTAGGACCAGAGGCGGAGAAAAGCCCCATGACTTCGAGGGCTTGAAGCACCCAACCGAAGTTGATCACGAGTGCACCTGCGACAAATGCCCAGAGGCTGAAACTATTAATTCTAGGGAACGCCACGTCACGTGCCCCGATTTGAAGCGGCACTAGAAAGTTAAAGAACGCGGCATTGAGTGGCATGATCGCGAGGAAAATCATCGTCGTGCCATGCATGGTGAAGAGCTGATTGTAGCGTTGAGCTGAAATCAGATCATTCTCTGGGAATGCCAACTGTGTGCGAATGATGAGTGCTTCGACTCCGCCGACAAGCAAGAAGAAGAGGGCGATGGCACCATACATGATACCGATCTTCTTGTGGTCGACCGTCGTCAGCCAATCAATCAAGACACTCTTGTTGTGATCGGGGCGCATCAAGCCGAGATTGCTGCGCTCTGNTTTTAGGACGTGTTTNTCCTCAGTATGTGTTGAGGGTGCGGGCGTTTCGGTAACCGTGCTCATTGTAAATACTTACTTAAGAGATTGAAGGTAGCGGGCGAGGTAGTGGATTTCTTCGTCCGTTAATAGTTTGAGTTGCTCTGGATTGTCAGGGTCGGTGAGTTCGCCGATTCCGTTACCATTAGCCTTCCACATTAAATTGCCTGGTTTGACGACATCAGTCTCTTTGATCCACTTTACGAAGTTGGCGTATTGCTCTTCCTCGATGAGGACGTCCTCTTCAGTGTGGTGATTGAGCCAGCCAGCTGCNATCGAGAGGCGCTCGCCCACATTCGTGAGGTTCGGTCCAGCGACCCCGAGGGCGCGTGGGTTGCCTTCAACGGAGTGACAGGCGATACATTTGCCGCGCCCCATAAATACTTTAGCTCCTTCATTCAAATCACCTGTAAGCGATTCAGGCTTGCTGTCGTATATTTTATACCATTCATCCCAAGCCATGCCGTCTGGTGCAGTGTGGCCAACGCGTTCACTATCGACCCATGCTGCAAANTCGTCGTCGCCAACAACTGTGGCGCGGAAGAGCATACGTGCGTGAGAATCTCCGCAATACTCAGCGCATTGCCCATAGTAGTAATCGTGGATCTCTTCTTCAAGATACTTATTGTAAGCGGNTTGTAGCTCAAGTTCGCTACCTTTAGCACCATTCTTTTCAGTCCAAGCCTCAATGTTGTCGCCTGCTTGAATCCACATCGCGTTGGCACGACCAGGAATTAAATCCACCTTTCCTGCGATACGCGGCAGCCAGAAAGAGTGGATCACATCGACTGAACGGAGTTCAAGGTGCACNGCTTTACCAGCTGGAATCACCATTTCATTGGCTGTNCTGATGCCCAGTTGGGGGTATTCAAATTCCCACCACCATTGATAACCGATGACGCGAATGACGAGCACTTCATCTTCGCTNCCTTCGGCGAGGTCGTCACCAGGATACCAATTGCCGAGTTTGCTGTGTTCATCAGTTGGTGTGTCGTGTGTATACCAAATCGCTTGTAGGGTCGGCACGGCGATGATGACGAGCAAGAGGACAGATGCGCCAATCAAACCAATTTCCACGAGGGGATTGCCATGCCCTTGAGATGGCATCGGGCGATCATCATTTGGTCGCTCACGAAATTTAACAATCGCGACCACAAAGACGCCTCCGACAACGATGAAGATAAACGTAGTGACCCAAACAGTCAGCATGAAGAGATCGAGTTGCGTCTCCGCAATGGGGCCTTTCGTGTCGAATGTCGACATTTTGGTGTTCAAGTCGCATCCGCCAAGAAAGACCATGGCGAAGAGTGCGATTGTTAGAGATGGTAAACGGTTCAATCCGTGGGTGAGTGTCTTCACGGGTGCAGTGAGTTCGGTTAGTAGGAAAATAAAATGAGGCTTCTATTAGAGATGCAAAACTATGGATTAAGGAGCGTAATCCTGTGTGACAAGTATATCTTGTAATAATGCTGTCAATCAGTGGCACTTAAGTGGGGTATTAGGTGTTTTAATTCCAAGGATTAGCACTCTTTTTTAACTTCGTAGAATTGCAAAGCGTTTAGAGGGGACTATTTAAAAGTTATGAAATCTGTTTATTTCCTCTCTGTTTTATCCGTTTTTTTGCTCTCGGCTTGTGGTTCGCAAACTGATGATACATCGGTGGAGCCACTCTCAGTTTCTAAAGAAACATCGTCTCTTGCTGCGATTCAGACATTGGGTGGCGTGACTGCAGTGCGTATTGAAGGAAATGATCGGATGCAATTCAGCCTCACTGAATTTTCCGTAAAAACAGGTGATCGGGTAAAAATCATTTTTGAGAATACGGGTCGCATGCCTAAGACTGCGATGGGGCACAATGTTGTCGTTTTGGAAAAAGGCGTCGATGCTAATGTCTATGCTGGCAAAGCTGCTCTAGCGCGTGACAATGATTTTATTCCAGAAAGTGAAGCCAGTTCAGTAATTGCCTACACGAAGCTACTGGGTCCTGGTGAGTCGGATACGATCGAATTCGTTGCCCCAGAGGCAGGTGAATATGTCTACCTTTGCTCCTTTCCGGCCCATTGCTTTGCTGGGATGCGTGGCGTGATGACTGTGCTTCCGGCCGAATGATCGGGTCTAGAACCACTGATAGAGAAACAGATAGACCAATACACCTGTGATCGAAACATAATACCAAATTGGAAACGTCCACTTAGCCCAAGCTTTGTGTTTTTCGTGTTTTCCTTGTATCGCTAAGGTGAGTGTGCGGAGCACTAAGGGCACAATTGCCATGGCGAGCACAATGTGGGTAGCGAGCATGATGTAGTAGATGTCACGCCAAATACCGTCGCCGGTGAAACTTGTGTGCACACCTTTGACGAGTATTTTGTGTAAGACGTAAAAGACCAGAAAGATGACGGAAACCGAGAATGCGGAAATCATGCACCCTCGATGCGCTTTTTCTTTACCGCTCTTTATGCAGATAAAGCCCGCAGAGAGCAGGAGGGTCGAGACCCCGTTCAGGCAAGCGTTCAGTGTGGGAAGGAACTCTGTAAATGAGGACATTTCAGGGGCGCGCTGGCTAAATCAACCAGAGATCTAGCACTAAAGGAAACAGGAGTGCTGGAAGGTAGAAAATTGAGGCGAAAAAAAGTTTCCGGGCTGCGACATCGCGGTTTGATTCGTTTAGAAATGCGATCGAAGGTCTCAAGATGTAGATGCCTGCGATTGTTGCAATAGCACCATATACCCAACTTGCATAACCCAGTATAGCTGGAAGCAGGGTGCTAATCACTAGCGCAAGGCAAAATACGAATGCTTGCACCGCAACCTTTCGACCATTGGCATCTGCATTGGAAAGCATGACGAAGCCACCTTCGGCGTAGTCTTTCCGATGTGTCCAAGCGATCGCAAAGAAATGCGGCATTTGCCAAAGAAAAAGAATGGCAAATAGAATCCAGCCCAGCGTGCTGATGNGACCTTCTGCGGCTGCCCAGCCAATCAATGGAGGCAATGCACCCGGTATCGAGCCGACAAGTGTGTTCCAAGTTGTGAGCCTTTTAAGCGGTGTGTAGAGTAAGACGTAAGAGGCAATCGTCGCTGCTGTGAGCGTTCCAGCTAGTAAATTGGCACCTGTGTAAAGTAGATAACAACCGACAACACTGAGGCCCATTCCATAGATGAAGGCGTGGGTTGGATTGATACGGCCTGCGGGAATGGGGCGACTACGCGTGCGCACCATCTTGGCATCTGCTTCACGTTCTAACCATTGATTTAGANCTGCAGCGCCACCAGCGGCAAGCGAAGTGCCAATAAGTAGGCTTATTAGGACGCTAAAGTTACGTGAGGGGTCGGCTGCTAAATAGCCCACAACTGCAGTGATCACGGAGAGGAAGCTCAATCGAGGCTTCGTCAGTTCATAGAAATCCTCTAAGCGCGCACGCAAAGGCAAGGCAGATTCAGAAGAATCCGAGTAGCTTGAGGTGTCTGTAGATGGTTGATTCAAAATTTGATAACTCTCGTGATGAAGGTGCCCTAAAATTAATAGACGTTTATTCTATCTTAATTGGACGGTGCGCAAGCAAAGTAAGCGCCCACGTGCTGGCAAGTAGAAAAGCGCCTATCAACGCATGGGCAGTCGCCACATAGGGGTTTTTAACAGTCCAGATTGTTAGCGCACCAAGATATATTTGCACAACTAATAGTAGGCTAATGAAGATGGCGATCCCTCTAAGTGCTTTTCGGGTGCTCTGGTGCGCCCAAACTTTACCGAGTAAGATGCATAGGGCGATGAGCACGCCGACCGCTCCCACACGGTGTGCGAAGTGCACACCCACATCGAAGTTCCAATACGCTGGAAGTAGGCTACCATCCTGAGCAAGTGGGAATTTGGCAATCGCTAAACCAGCATCTGCATGGCGCATGATAGCGCCCACTAGAATTTGTAAGAAAATACTGACGCAAGCAATAAGGCTCCATTTTTTAATCGATTTTGGGACCGCTGCAATTAGTCCGCCTTGTTTCTCAATCCATAGGCGAGAACTGCTTATTGTCAGCGCGACAAGCAGTGCGAGCACGATTTGTGCACCACAGGCATGTGCGACTGCAAAGGATTGGGCTATAAGATTGTGATCGCTGAGAATGTTTAATTGGTCGAACCGCACACGGGCGCCACCTAACACACCTTGGAGGACGACGATCAAAAGGAGCACGCGGGCGAGCGTGCGCACTTGAGGGCGCTCTTCGCGGAGCCAGGTCCAGATCAAGAGTCCGATTGAAAGCAGACCAATTTTCATACCCAGTAGGCGGTGACTGTGCTCTGCCAACTTATCCGATTCGGTCAGCCAGCCGTCAGGGTTTACAGAGCCATTTGAAAGTGGCCAATCAAGAAAGGCCATGCCTGCCTTGATACTGGTTGTAAAGCCTCCTGCATATAAGAGTGCGGTGATCCAGCATAGTGCAAAAACGCAAAATGCAAAAAGAAATGGTTTATATCCGGAGGTGCGTTGTGAAGTAAGTGAAGCCATGATTATGATCGAAATGCCAGACAGTGCCTACTTTGCTACTCAATTCAAGCGAACTGTCCGAACATTTTCGTTTGAGTTTTCATCCTGTATGTAGATTCTTGAAGTTTACCTCATGAACAAGACACTCTTTTTTAATGCCCTCATTGACACTTTACGTGAAGAATTGATTCACGCAGTGAACGCGTCAAAGGATGCGGCTGAGTATGCGACAAACGATGAGTCGCGGGCGGAGTCACAGTGGGATACCCAAGGCTTGGAGGCATCCTACCTCGCCGCCGGTCAAGCGGGGCAGGCAAAACAATGGGCGGAAGCAATCGAAGAGCTTCAATCGGAACGCGAAGATTTGTTGAAGCCGAATGATAAAATATCACTGGGTGCTTTGTTTAAATGTGATATCGGTGGCAGTGAAGAGTTTTTCTTTTTTGCAGGAGTCGCAGGTGGCCAAGTGATCAATGTAGATAATATCGAAGTCACTGTTTTGAATTCGCATTCACCTTTAGCGTCTCGAGTGCTCGGCCGTAAAGTCGGCGAGACCTTTGTCTTACCAAATGGTAATACTGGTGAAGTGCTGCATATTGAGTGAATTTAGTGCGAGCCTTTGCTGATCGTAACTTACTACGTTGCGATATCAACGAAGACTTCGGTTTCTTGCGTTTTTGACTAGCTCTGTGTCGATGCTTGTTATATAAAATGTGTATGAGAAATGTATACTTGCTGTAGTTTGTTTCGCTTTGTCGTGTTCACTTTTCGCCGATGATGATGCCTTTCGCAGTCTCGTTCGCGGGATTTTAGCTCCACCGCCGGAGCAACAACAANCAGAGCGTGCCGCTCCAATACCACCCCCTGCACCCAAAGTCGTAAAGGAATACCCGTTTAACCCTGATTNCCCTAATATTTATCTGGGTGATAATGGCTCACAGAAAGAGTCGATCTTTATAGAGATGGTGATGTATGGTCAGTCTCAACAAAGCCAAAAGCACTTTGTTTTAATCAGCGGTAAATCTTCGCAAGGGGTTTTCCAAAAGAAGATGACTTTTGCGAGCCTTGAAGAGTTGTTGCACTTTCAAGGCATTCTCTAAACTCAGGATTATCATCGTATCTATTTCTACACTGCACGCGTGAATGATGCAGATTACACAGTCTTAAAGAAACCGCGTCGCACTGCGGTGAACCCATGACGCTCCGCGATGCGCTTTCTATGNGGTGATCAACTCGGCTTGGTCCTTTTCGATCTTTAGATTCTCGATAATAAATTCCTGTCGGTCGGGCGTATTNTTACCCATGTAAAAGGTGAGCATGTCCTTGATTGTCATTCCTTTTGGTATGATAACTGGATCGAGTCNAATGTTTTTGCCGATGAAGTGCTGGAATTCATCAGGAGAAATTTCACCGAGTCCTTTAAAGCGTGTGATCTCCGGTTTTGGACTACATTCCTCAATAGCGGCAACACGTTCTTCCTCTGTGTAGCAGTAGCGGGTGACTTTCTTGTTTCGCACTCGGAAGAGTGGCGTTTGGAGGATGTGTAGATGTCCTTGTTTGATCAACTCAGGGAAGAATTGCAGGAAGAAGGTGATCAATAGTAAGCGAATGTGCATGCCGTCGACGTCGGCATCTGTCGCGATCACTACATTGTTATAGCGTAAATCATCTAAGCCGTTTTCGATTTTCAGCGCGTCTTGTAGGAGGTTGAATTCCTCGTTTTCGTAGACCACTTTCTTGGTAAGCCCAAATGAGTTGAGCGGTTTACCTTTCAGTGAGAAGACCGCCTGTGTATTGACATCACGCGCTTTGGTTATGGATCCAGATGCAGAATCGCCCTCGGTAATGAATAGGGTCGAGTCCAAGCGACCGTCCTTTTTAGTGTCTAGGTGGATACGGCAATCGCGNAGTTTTTTGTTGTGCACTTTGGCTTTTTTCGCGCGCTCACGGGCTAGCTTTTGTATGCCTTTTAGCTCCTTACGATTTCGTTCAGATTCTTGGATTTTTTTGCCAAGGATTTCGGCAGTCTCAGGGTTGCGATGTAAGTAGTTATCGAGCGCCTGCTTAATGAAATTAATCATAAAGGTGCGCACTGTCGGCCCCTTTGGTCCCATTTCTTGAGAGCCGAGTTTGGTCTTTGTTTGCGACTCAAATACCGGTTCTTCAACTTTAACGCTTACTGCCGCGCAGATAGAGGTGCGTATGTCGACGGCGTCGAAGTCTTTCTTGTAGAAATCTTTAATGGTTTTTGCAAGCGCCTCACGAAACGCTGCGAGGTGCGTGCCGCCCATGGTCGTGTGCTGACCATTTACGAAAGAGTAGTAGTCTTCACCGTAAGATTCGTTGTGCGTGAAGGCTACTTCGACATCTGTGTCTTTAATATGGATGATCGGATACATCGGATTGCCATCGATTTTATTTTCGAGCAGGTCATGGAGCCCTTTGTCCGATTTGAATTTTTTGCCGTTATAGACAATCGTCAGACCGCTATTGAGGTAGGCGTAGTTCCACAGCATGTCTTCTACGTAATCATCGCGAAAACGCACTTTACCGAATATTTCTGGGTCTGCATCGAAGCGAAGCGCGGTTCCATTGGCGACGTCTTTTGCTGCTTTATCTCGTTTGTCTTCGCTGACGACTTCACCTTGTGAGAAAGAGACACAGCGAGTTTTGCCATCTCGAAACGCTTGAATTTCGAACTCTGCGGAGAGGGCGTTGACCGCTTTGATGCCAACCCCGTTAAGTCCTACGGATTTTTTGAAGGCCTCGGAATCGTATTTCGCTCCTGTATTGATCTTAGACGCACAGTCCTTGAGCTTCCCAAGCGGAATACCTCGACCAAAGTCACGCACAGCCACATGAGTGCCGTCGATNTTGACTTCGATTACTTTGCCATTCCCCATGACGAATTCATCGATCGAATTGTCGATAACTTCTTTGAGTAAGATGTAGATACCGTCGTCTGATGAGGAGCCGTCTCCAAGCTTACCGATATACATCCCGGGGCGGAGGCGGATGTGTTGTTTCCAGTCAAGTGATTTGATGCTATCTTCGGTATAATCTGCGGACATATTAAAAAGTTGGTAGTGGGGCCTCGAAATTAAGTTGTTTGGTAGACTTGGTTAAGTTGAACGCCGATCAACGAACGTCCAACACTGAATTTTAGAAAAGTAGAGTTTAGGGCGATCTCGGTTCTCTCCGGGATCGCTTTGTTACAAAACGAGTGTCGACTTTTGACCCAAGTCAAGTATCGCTATGAAAGATTATGACGAGTGAACCAATCGATCCGAATGTCCACAAAAACACTGGAGGGAAGCGCGTCTTTAAGGCGTTTTTATATTCACTTGAGGGTATTGGCTCNACGTTGAAGCATGAGGCCGCCTTTCGCCAAGAGGCCATCTTANCATGTGTCTTGATACCAGCTTCATTTTTTTTGAATGTGCCTTTGGTTCAGCACTTGATTCTAGTGCTGAGTGTTTTTCTCGTGTTGATGATGGAGTTGATTAACTCAGCGATTGAGGCTGTTGTGGATGACATATCACTTCGAAATCGGCCTTTGGCAAAACGCGCTAAAGATATCGGAAGTGCCGCGGTGCTTATGAGTTTGCTTAATTGTTTTATATGCTGGCTGTCAGTGATTGTGGTCAATTGGGAGCGATGGTTTGGCTAGAGGAATGGGTGAGAATCTTTGAATTCAGTGTTGGATGTTCTAAGTTCAGTGTTCAACGTTCCTCCGTATGCTGCATATTGTTTTATTCAATCCAGAGATTCCGCAAAATACTGGGAACATTGGTCGGCTTTGCGCGATCACGGAGACGCGTTTGCATCTGATACACCCCCTAGGGTTTACGATCACGGACAAGCATCTAAGGCGCAGCGGTATGGATTACTGGCATTCCTTGGATGTGCACCACCATGATGATTGGGATGCGTTTTTAAAGAGTGAGCATCGCCCAGAGCGACTTTGGCTATTTACGACTAAGGCGAATCATATCTATTGGGATGTGGAATATGCTGAGGGAGATGGGCTTATTTTCGGGAGTGAAGGGCACGGAGTGCCGGACTGGCTGCATGCACAATTAGAAGGACAACGGTTGACGATTCCGCATAAAAATACCGCCATGCGTTCGTTAAACTTGGCAACTTCTGCTGGTATCGCGACTTACGAAGCCATCCGGCAGCTGGAATTGAAGTCTTAATCGAATTCCTCTGGCTGATGTTTGGGATTAGGATCAGCAATTCGATGTTCAGCGTTGGGCGTTCGATGTTCGACGTTCTCTCCCTCTCACCTAACATCAGTATTTTAGGCTTGCAGGAGAGGGTGTTTGACCTACTTTCCCGCGTTCCTCCCAGTGATTGATGTCGCTGGTCGTGTCATTCTGGCATGGGGACTAAACAATAACATCCAACCAGCTACGCGNTAGCGCGTAGCACACACACAGTATATGAGTCTAATGGAAGAACTGCTTTCGAGCAGCAACCTAGATAACCTCAAAGAAGGTTCCATCCTTAAAGGAACTATTATTGAGATCCGCCCCACAGAAGTCGTTGTCGATATCGGTGGTAAATCCGAAGGCATCGTTCATGCCAGTGAGTTCGTCGATATGAGCGAGCTTCAAGTCGGCTCCGAGCTCGAAGTTTTCCTCGAGAAACTCGAAGACAAAGAAGGTAACCCTGTTATCTCTTACGACAAAGCTGAGCAGAAAAAGAACTGGGAGAAAATCGTCGAGAACTGCGAAGAAGGTTCGATCATTCAAGGTCGTGTCCGCTCTAAAGTTAAAGGCGGTCTCATCGTCAGCATCGGTGTCGATTCCTTTATGCCTGCATCTCAAATCGATGTGCAGCCACCTAAGAATTTGGATCAATACGTTGGTCAAACATATGACTTCAAGGTCATTAAGATTAACCTCGATCGTAAGAACATTGTTGTTTCCCGTCGTGAGCTCATCGAAGAGCAACGCATGGAGAAGCGCCGTGCACTTCTCGAAGACGTCAAGCCAGGCGATACACGCCGTGGCCAGGTCAAGAACATCACCGACTATGGTGCGTTCGTCGATCTCGACGGTCTCGACGGTCTCCTACATATCACCGATATGTCATGGGGTCGTATCCAGCACCCATCTGAGATGGTGAAGCAGGGCGAGGAAATCGAAGTGATGATCATCGAAATCGATCGCGATCGCGAACGTGTTTCCCTCGGTCTTAAGCAACTTGCAAACAACCCATGGGAGAAGATTGAAGAGAAATACCCAATCGGTGCTACCGTTAAGGGTAAGGTCGTTAACCTTGTGCCTTACGGTGCCTTCATCGAAATCGAAGAAGGTGTTGAAGGTCTCGTTCACGTTACCGAACTTTCTTGGACCAAGCGCATCTCCAAGCCTAGCGAAGTGCTTCGCATCGGCGAGGAGGTCGAAGCAGTTGTGCTCGGCATCCAGAAGGAAGAGCAAAAGATTTCCCTCGGAACTCGTCAGCTCGACACCAACCCATGGGATATGGCTCGTCACAACTACCCAGTTGGCGCACGTGTCCGCGGTAAGGTTCGTAACCTCACAACCTACGGTGCTTTCGTCGAACTCGAAGAAGGTATCGACGGTATGGTCCACGTTTCCGACATGTCTTGGACACGCAAGGTCAACCACCCATCCGAAGTGGTCAAGAAGGGCGACGAAGTCGATGCAACCGTTCTTGATGTCGATGCAGACAGCCAGCGTATCTCACTCGGCATGAAGCAACTTTCAACTGATCCTTGGGATGAGATTGAAACACACTTCAAGGTCGGTGACATGGTTAAGGGCAATATCTCCAAGATCACAACATACGGTGCATTCGTCGAACTCGACAACGACATCGATGGTCTCGTGCACATCTCGCAAATCAGCGAAGAGCGTGTTGAGAAGATCAAGGACGTCCTTAATGAAGGCGACGAAGTTGAAGCACGTGTTGTTAAGATCGACAAAGAAGAGCGCCGTATTGGTCTCTCCGTTAAGGCTGCTAACTACAGTGAGGCTGACCTCGCTAAGGAGCGTGCCGCGTTCGAAAATATCACAGCCGACGAAGACCTCACCAACCTTGGTGACCTTCTCGACGAAGCGACTAAGTAAACCTCGTTTACTCAAGCAATTATCCAAAAGCCCCGTAGGCAACTGCGGGGCTTTTTTTGTTTACCGGCGATGACTGGTATGAGCCATCGGAATCCATATGGTCGTGGTTTACCTCCAGAATGAGCTGATGTATACACATCTAAACTAGGGGAGATACTAAATAGTCGCGATGGGAGTCATCTTTATGATTGCGAATAAATATTGGCAATGGATGTATCTAAAAGGTATTTGTATTAGATAGCGCTCATGAATGAAGGTATGCGAAAACACTGTTTCCTCTTACCTGAATATGTAGAACATATTTCAGGCGATGACGCAGCGATAGAGGCTTTGTGCCAACAGTTCCGCATGATTTTTGACCGCTTAGGAAGAATGCACGCTGTGCATGGCGATTTCAAAGCGACTAATTGGATTGTGGGAAGAGACGGGGTCTTGCATTTGTTTGATCTCGATGCTTTTAGCTGCGGGTTGAGCTTAGAGGCTTTCAAGCGCGGGCACAAAAAGGACGTGGAGCGCTTGTTGGCAAATTGGGATGCAGATGCGCCGATTCGCAAGGCATTGAGCAAAATGCAAATTGCATCGTAAGGCATTAGGCGCTTATTTTGTATTCAATATGCAAATTCTAGTGATCAAACCCTCCTCGGTTGGGGATATCATCCACGCGCTGTTGGTGGTTGAGCGTTTGAAGCTAGAGCGTCCAGATGCGACGATTAGTTGGATTGTTCGAGAGGAGTTTGCCCCGTTAATCGAAGCGGCCGAAGCGGTGGATCGTGTATTCTTATTTCGGCGACATGCGGGTTTTTCGGGTTTCGTGGAGATGATGCGGGAAGTGCGTCAGCAGACCTTTGACTACGTGCTGGATATGCAGGGCTTAGGTCGATCAGCTTGCATGACCTTTGTTGCAAAAGGTCATAAACGGGTCGGCCGTCGAGATGCCCGTGAATTCTCATTCCTGGCTTATAATCATTTCATTCGCACACCTCAGCGTGGGGCGCGACTACATGCAGTCGAGTTTCTCGCCCCGTATCTTGAGTGCTTTGGAATGGATGCTCAATCGGCGGAACGTATTCGTTTTAAATTCGCACCGACGGGTCATTTATTCCCAGACGCTTTTTCTCAAGAAGGAGATTTGATTGCATTGTTTCCTGAAAGTCGACGGGTGGAGAAGAATTGGAATGGTTTCCCTGAATTAACAAAGCAGTTGCTCGAAGAGTCATCGAGCAATCGAATCGTATGGTGTGGGCATCAAGCGATCGAAGATGGAGGGAGTTTCAGTTCGGATCGTTTTTTGAACCTGACAGGTAAGACGCATCTCAATGAGTTGCCCAGTTTATTGGAGCGTATGAGTTGTGTGGTTTCCAATGACAGTGGCCCGATGCATTTGGCGGCAGCTTTAGGGGTGCCGCTTGTGGCGCTCTTTGACCCTACCGACCCAGAGCGTTTCGGGCCTTATCCGCGCGATGAAGCGAGACAGCGAGTGCTCTCTTCTCCAGATGGTCTGTCGGCGTCGATTGATGTGGCTGCGGTTGTTCCCGCCGTGAAGGCCGTTATTGAGAGTGTTCCTGCTGGCACAGGTAAAAAGGCATTAGTCGTATGGCGTATGCTAGATGGCAAGTCGGGGCATGAGGCGCAGACGCTAGGCTTGGTAAATGCACTTCGTAATAAAGTGGTCGTTCAGAGCTACGAGCTTGAGCGTATCTCAAGGGCTAAAGCACTCTATTATAACTTAATCAATCGTTTCGGTCCTGGGCGNAATATGCCGCCGCCTGATTTAATTATTGGGGCTGGGCACGGCACACATCTGACCATGTTAGCGGCNAAGCGAGCATGCGGTGGTCAAACAGTCTTGTTGATGCAGCCGTCTTTATCGGTTTCTAAATTCGATTACTGTTTCATTCCGGAGCATGATGCGCCTCAGCAGCTACCGCATGTATTTCCGACGACGGGTGTTTTAAACACAGTTCAGAGGGCCACGGGACAATCGTCAAAGAAGGCGCTCATTTTGCTAGGAGGTCCATCTTCACATTACGGTTGGGATACAGCGGCAACAATTGCGTCGGTGTTAGAAATGGTTCGAGCAGACGCAACCATGCAGTGGACATTAACCACCTCGCGTCGAACACCCAAGGAGACCGATCAGGCATTACAAGAACTGAACGAGCCTAACTTAGAAGTGGTGCCATTTGCCGAAACACAGCAAGGATGGGTGAATGCACGACTGGATGAATGTGCGACTGTGTGGGTTACAGAGGAAAGCGTTTCGATGGTTTTCGAGGCCTTAACTTCAGGCGCAGGTGTGGGTCTCTTACCCGTGCCACTAATCTCGAAAAAGAACCGTGTCAGCGCAGGCATAGACCAATTAAAGTCTGATCAGCGTGTGCAAGTATTTATATCAGGTGCTGCCTCGTATCGAGTCGAGAGCCAAGGCATTGAACTTGCAGAAGCAGATCGCTGTGCGGATATCCTTCTTGAAGCGTTAAAGCTGTAAGAGGCGTCTACTTTTTGGGTGCGTTGCCCTCAAACTGATTGAGGCCGAATGTCTCAAAGAAGGGCATCCATGAATCGTTTGGAGC
>JGI26083J51738_10000263_pt1 | contig 28159 bp, 13 predicted proteins | sample SaaInl85LU_5_DNA_FD_51738 | JGI IMG/M metagenome (IMG submission 51738)
TTGACCTTACGCTTGGCCCATGAAACTGCTGATTTTATAGAAAAGAATAAAGAAGCTGCATTTTTTGCTTTTTTGTCTTTCTATGCGGTGCACGCACCCGTACAAACAAGTCAGGGACATTGGAGAAAATATAGAGATAAAGCTCACCGTTTGGGTCTTGCTGAAAAAGGATATGCTATGGAGCGCATTTTACCAGTTCGTCAAATTCAAGATAACCCTATTTACGCAGGCTTAGTAGAAACCATGGACGATGCAGTAGGCGTTGTTTTAAAAGCGCTTGAAGCCAATGGACTGGCAGACAATACTATTGTNGTTTTTACGTCTGATAATGGTGGCGTAGCTTCTGGTGATCATTATGCCACAAGTAATTTGCCTCTAAGAGGTGGGAAAGGCTATCAATGGGAAGGTGGTATAAAAGAACCTTTTTTTATAAAGGTTCCATGGCTGAAGACTGGAGGTAAAAAACTCGATTTTCCGGTTATTGGAACAGACTTTTACCCAACACTTTTAGAGGTAGCAGATTTAAAACTTAATGACAAACAACACATAGATGGTATAAGCTTGAAGCCATTGTTAGAAGGTAAAGATTTGAAAATAGAAAGACCTTTATTTTGGCATTATCCACATTATGGAAATCAGGGAGGAGAACCTACTTCAATCATTCAAAAAGAAGGTTGGAAGTTGATCCATTATTGGGAGGATGGACATCAAGAGCTGTATCAATTACCATCAGTAGAACATGACACGTTCAATGTAATTGCTGAACATTCAGAAATAGCCTCAAATCTTAGTAACGATTTAATGTTGTGGTTAAAAGAAGTCAATGCAAAATTTCCAACTAAAGACACTGAATACGATAAGTCAAAAGCCGAAAAAAGGAGGCTAAATACCATAAACAAAAAGTGGTCCTCACTAGAAAAGAATAGAATGGATATGCTTTCCAAAGATTTTCATCCCAATCAAAATTGGTGGAAAAGTAAGGTGACTCTCGATTAGCTTTGGAACAATACAAAGCTTTTAAATAAAACTTTATTCGTAAAACGATTTTCGGTCTGGAGCAAAACGCAAGTATAATAACTCTTGCATTCTAGATACTACAGTTTTGTATTCGGGATTTTTGGATAGGTTTTCGTTTGCTACGACACTTTTTTGGTGGTTGTACAATTCCTTGTAAAGAACTTTTTGGTCAACACTATTTCTCCATTCTGTATAACGCCAGTGGCCATCAGTAACAGTACAGCCCATGTATTTTTTACCTCTCGGAAACAAGCTATAGGCTGCCTTGTCCCAAGGTTTTTTGGGGTTATCAATGAGTGGCAAAAGACTTTTTCCATCTACATGGTGGGTGGTTAGACCACAAGATGCTGCAATTGTGGGGAACACATCTATGTTTTCAACAAGAGCGTTACATTTTGTATTGTTTGTTTTTAAATTTTTACCATTAGAAATAATTAGAGGAACTCGAGTGTCAATTTCCATGTTTGAATGTTTACACCAAGCACCATATTCCCCAAGTTTGTATCCATGATCACTCATAAACACAATAAGAGTATTCTCTTTTAGATTTAGCTCCTCTAAAGTGTTTACAATTTTTCCTATTTGAGTATCTACATAACTAATACATGCATAATATCCATTGATTAGCTCTTTTGTCAATTCGTCATTTAGATCCCCATTATTGGGAATATTAGCGTAATTTTTTAATTCTCCCCATTTGCTCAATGCAAGTCTATACATGTTCTTAGGCTTTACTCTTGAGGGCACCTTAAAATCATTTTTGTCATATAAATNCCAGTATTTTTTTGGAGCATTAAACGGTAGATGTGGCTTGCTTAGTCCTACAATCATAAGAAACTTGTTGTTTTTTAGTTTTTGTAAAGTCTCTATTGCGTGCTTAGCAGCTCTTCCATCTTTGTATGCATCATCACTGGTCTCTACTTTTTCAAAAGCAGGTCCTTTTGCGATTTTTCCTGAAGATTTAGAATTTTCTATGAAATCTGTATTTTCTTTAGATACATAAGTGTTTTTTTCTTTTTCATGAAAGACATCCCAGACCTCTTTATCATCTCGGCTGTGATGATAGACTTTACCGATGCTAGCAGTTTTGTATCCATAAGATTTAAAAAACTGTGGCATAGAAATAAGATCTTTTCTAGTCTTTCGCATTGGCGAAAAAATATCATAAATCCCAATATTTTCTGGACGCATTCCTGTAAGAATACTCATTCTTGAGGGGGCGCAAATGGCTTGTTGGCAGTATGCTTTGTTGAACACTACTCCATTTTTAGCTAATTTATCTATGTTTGGGCTTTTCACAATTGTGTTTCCGTAGCATCCCAAATCATTTCTTAGGTCATCTACCAAAAAAATCAAGACGTTAGGTTGTTCTTGTCCAAATGACAAGCCTATGTTTAGTGCGGTAATGATTGATAGTAACGTTAAACTTTTCATAAGGAATTGAAGATTAGATATTTTGGAAGGGCTAAATCTAGTAAAAAAATCAAGATGCTGAACCTACAGCGGGTAAAAAAAATGTTGTCAATACCTCAAGTTGATTGATGCTAAGGTGATGTTTTTCATGGATTACAGGATAGAGCAGGATACTAAACATCATGCACCATTGTTATATTTACCATTAAGTTTAACTAAAATTTAATACATTATGAAAAAAATTACTTTAAAAATCAAGTCTCTTTTATTGGTGGCAGTAGCAGTACTTTTTAGTACTTCAGCTGTACAAGCTCAAGAGTGGACTACTAACGGTACCTATACTATAGGAGTGCCAGGTGAAGATCTTTTTATTTCAGTTAACCCAGATACAGGAGTATTAGAATGGGCAGCAAGAAATGAAGATAACCCAAATCAAATATGGGCAATTGTTGACCATCCAACTCCAATGTCAGCTGGGTATATGCAAATTACAAGTGAGCACCCAGAATATGGAATTACCACTTTGGGTACAGTACCAGAAAATATCAGTGGTAAAAACATCACTCTTGTTGCACTTGAACGTGATGTAGTAACCGATGCAGCTGCTGCAGATTACGGTTATGATCAATTCCAAAGAAGAAAAACAACAACCAACAATGGTGGAAACGATGCCTTGTTTATCAAAGTGCCAGGAGAAGGAGGTTCAAGATTTGGTGTTACTCCAGCTGCAGCAGGAGACCCTGTTCAATTCGATGGTGGAGGAATCGACAAACTTGAATTTACACTTATCGAAGAGATTTTGAGTTCTTCAAGTTTAGAGGCAAGCGCAATTTCTGTTGCTGCTGCTAATGATAATTTAGTAATTTCAGGATTAACATCTGACGTAAATAAAGTATCAGTATATAGTTTATTGGGTCAAGCGGTTATTGCTCAAAGCATTGACGGAAGCGCTGCTGAGGTAACTTTAAACATCAGTGGATTGGCATCAGGTATGTACATTGTAAAGTTAGATGGAGCTAACGGTAGTTTTTCTGAAAAAATTATCAAGCAGTAAGTTTAACAATTTACCAAAACATAAAAAACATTCTATCTTTAAAAAGATAGGATGTTTTTTTTATTCATAAAGTTAAAAAGATCACTATTAGCATTGTCATCATGGAAAGATTAGCATTCAAAATGAAACTTAAAAAGGGTAAAAAAGAAGTTTACAAAGAACGTCACAATAAGCTTTGGCCTGAGTTGAAAACCCTCTTAAAAGCAAGCGGTATATCGGATTACTCCATCTTCTTAGACGAAGAGACCAATACCCTTTTTGCCATCCAAAAAACTTTGGAAGGTAGTGGTTCGCAAGATTTGGCAAGTAACGATATTGTAAAAAAATGGTGGGATTTTATGTCTGATATCATGGAGGTTAATCCTAACAATTCTCCAGTGTCAATTCCTTTAGAAGAGCTGTTTCATATGGAATAAGAAAGTCTTTTTTTTGGATTTGTCCTGTAATTTTAAGCGCGGTGTTTGTATGCTATCGCTTAGCAGGATAGGGCAGGTTACCTTCTATTCTTTTTCTAAATAATATTGTTGAAAAATCAATCACTAAAGTATAATCTATGTTACTTCATGTCCTTCAAAGTCATTCATTTCTCAAGCAATTGCTTCTTTATTTATTCTTATTGTTTTTTTATCAAAATTATGCACAAGTAGTTTTAGAGAGAGAAGTAAAAGTTACTGATTTAGGCCTTCATTTTAACGGAGTTAAGATTGGAAGTACTGTTTTAGATAACGGAAATAATAACACTTACGACTACTATTTTGGAAGAAATATATCGGCACATGGTGATTGTATAAAAACCTATGGAACCTATGTTTTTATGACTTGGTATAGAGGTGGTAAGGAGGATCGTCATGTGATGCTCACACGATATAACACGGAGACAGGGACTATGGCGACCATAGAATTTCCACACCAACACACGGGTTACCAGAACAAATATTGGATTGGAGAGTCTCATAACACCATTGGAATTGGTGTGAGTCCAAAAGATGGCACCATCCACTTGCTTTATGACATGCATGCCTACAGTGCCTCAAGGCCTTCTGATGGGAGTCTGTCTAACGATTACTTCAGATACTCATATTCAGTCCAAGACGCTGCATCAGTCTCAGATTCAGAATTTACACTAGATAAATTTGTTCAGAGTCAGACAGGTGGATATAAGCATTTAAGATTGACGGGAAGTGAAAATCAACAGGAATTTGTTGCGTTGACCTATCCTAAATTTTTTCTCAATGATGCCGGCGATCTATTTATGAACATGCGTGAAGGGGGGAATAATAATGGTGCGTACAAGTTTTCAAAGTATGATGCCAACACCTCTACTTGGTCAAATTTTATAGATTTTAATGTGCTAGGAGCTAGGAGCCGCCCTGACATTACCTACAATTGGGGTCTTTATGGTAGCATGAAGTATTTAAATGGAAAATTGAGAATAGGTTTTCAGCGCAGGTCTCAAAACAATGAGGATAAGTATTTGTATCAGAACGGTGTGTATTATGCATATTCTGATGATCAAAGTGGAGCCTCAGATTGGAAAAATCATGAGGGAGCCACTTTTGCAGTCCCACTTTATGACGCGGACTTCATTAAAGTGATGGAGCCAGGGGATTATGTCAGTACAACTCAAGTAGGCAAAGTTTATATTGTTGGAGATTTTGATTGGACTGTAACTGAAAAAGGGGACGTACACATCATAAGCAAAGTAAAGGACAATCAGTACAATGTNACAAAATATTTACACACTTATAAACCCGCAGGCGCAACAGAATTTATCACTTCAGAAGATTTTTCCGGAGCTACGTCTATCTATACTGCGGGTGATGATATCTTTATCATAGGACTGAAAAATGGTAGGGTTTTTGTTGAAAAAGCAGCAGGTGGAACAAACAATTTTACCAGGGTTTATCAAGCCACTACAGGAAAAACTTTTGATCATGGAAGAGTCCACATTGCCAATGGGAAGCTGTATTATTATTTGATGGAAAATGCTTCAGGAAACGCACAACCTTTATACCTTCAAGTCATTGATTTGGATATCATACAAGCACCGTTTAGGATAACATTAACCTCTCCTTTTGAGGGTAAAACTTATGATGTTGGGGAGACCATCACCCTTTCGGCCAATGCTATCGATGAAAATGGAAGTATAGATAAGGTGGCTTTCATGATCGATGACAATATAATTCATGAAGACTTTACACCTCCCTATTCGGTAGATTGGTCAACAAACGTAGTAGGAACATATAGTCTTAAAGCAGTTGCTTACAATACATCCGATGAAATGGTAGCCACCCAAAATATGATCTTAGAGGTTCAAGTCTATGATCCAACTGATTTGACAGGGGATGTTTACCGAATTAAGAATTTGGTTACGGGTAAATACCTTCATTCTGTAGGTTCAGATGTAGTCGAAAGCAGTAATGGTGTTAATGTCGCTGAGGGTGATAAAGAATGGGCGTTTGTTAGAGTAGGGGCGTATTATAATATTGAAAGTAAAAGGTCTGATCGAGGAATTTTAAGAGCGGCTGGAAATCCACCAAATGACATCATAAGTACAGGATTTAGTGCTCCTACAGATGTGTCTGATAAGTTATTTACGGTTGTTTACAACATTAACGAAGGCTCTTATCAATTTAAAACCAAAACAGGCTCAAATTATATATATCAAAATGAAGATGGCGTTATCGAACATCTTTTAAGAGCAGATGATAGGTCTAAATGGTTGATTGAATCCACATCGTTGAGTACTCAAAGCGTGAAAGAAAATGCTATTCAAGTAAAGATTTCCCCTAATCCAACTAAAAATAATTTTACGATTTCACGAAACAAAGAAACGAGTGCTAAAATTCAGATTTACGATATGCTAGGCCAAATGATTTACGATCGCGCAACGCTAGAACCTATGGTTAATATAGAAAATAACGGTCGTTTTAAGCCAGGTTTATATCTGATAAGAATCATAGATGAAGATCAGCGAGTCTTCCATTCCAAACTTATTGTTGAATAATTTTGAAAGCATAAAGAGGTTAAGTGTAATTGCACGCTTAACTTCTTTTACTCAAATAACACTATATTAACAACATCGCTCTATGCTTGAATATAAGAGACAGTGCAGGATGGTTTATTTTAGAAAACAAATTATTTTTCCTTCCCTAATTTTACCGCTGTAAATAAAATATACTGTTGTAGAGATGTCGTTTACGATTCAAGAAAAGGAGTTGTAATGATGTTAAGCTTCAGATGTATCACTGGTAGATTTCCATGTTGAATAAGAAAAAATTAGAGATAAATTTAATCATACACCAATGAAAAAAAAACCTACTTTTAGCATTACTAGTTTACTTTTTTTAAGTTTTTTAATTGTGACTTTGACCTCTAGTTTGTACGGTCAAACAATAGAAAAGGCTAAAGAATTATCTGTTTCGGAAGGATTTATAAACCCCGTAGGCTTTTACGACAACACTCCTTCTTTTTCATGGAAACTACCCGTTTCTGAAAGTATCAAAAGTCAGACTGCATACCGAATTGTAGTTGCAACGAATAAAGATTTATTACCAAACAGTTCGGATTTATGGGATTCACAAAAACAAAATTCAGAGCAGTCTACTTGGATAAATTATAGAGGTGTTGATTTGGAATCTCGTCAAAAAGTGTTCTGGCAAATAAAATACTGGGATCAAGATGGAAAAGCTTCGGAGTGGAGTGACATCAATAATTTTGAATTGGGCTTATTAAGTAATGAGGATTGGAGTGCCAAATGGATCGGTCTAGATACCAAGAAAGAGCAGGTAATGGGAAGTCAAGATAATATTGTACACAGGCCACAATATTTGAGAAAAGAATTTAAATTGTCAAATGATGTTGTTTCTGCAAGATTATACATGACAGCAAAAGGTGTTTTTGATGTTTCTATAAATGGCACAAACGTAAGCGGAGATGTAATGCCTCCAGGCTACACCCCTTATAAAAAGAGAATTGAGACCATTACTTACAACGTAACCAACCTTATAGCTTCTGGACAGAACACCATTGGTGTTGAAGTAGCGCCAGGATGGTTCTCTGGACGTATGGGATGGATGCATTCCCTGTGGAAGGATACGGAAACTCCAAAGGTAATATGCCAACTAGAATTTACCTTGAAAGATGGTTCACAGGTGACTGTTATTTCTGATGAAAGTTGGAAAGGAACGACTAACGGACCGATAAGACTATCTGAAATTTACGATGGGGAGACCTATGATGCTAATTTAGAAATGCCAAATTGGACCACGAATCAGTTCAATGACAACAATTGGCAACCGGTTAATGCATTCGATATTTCAGGAACACTTCGTTTAGAACCAAAAAGACAGACGACTGTAAAAGCTAAAATGCAATTGCCAACGAGAGAAGTTTTAAAAAAGGAAGGAACCACTATTTTTGATTTAAAGCAAAACATGGTTGGTGTTCCTTTGCTTAGAGTACCTATGAAAAAAGGCGAGACTTTAAAAGTTAGATTTGCAGAAATGTTATCACCAAATGGTTCTTTTTACACAAAAAATTACAGAGGTGCACTATCAACAGATTATTATACGGCTAGTGAAGATGGCGTTATAGAATACACACCAAAATTCACATTTCATGGATTTAGGTATGTGGAATTAAGTGGTTACGATACAACAAAAGAACCTTCAAAAGATTGGGTCACAGGTGTTGTACAGTATTCAGATTTTGAAGAGAATGGAACTTTTACTTCTTCTCACGAAAAGCTAAACCAGTTGCAAAGTAATATTGTTTGGGGTTTAAGAGGTAATTTCTTTGATATCCCTACAGATTGTCCACAACGTGATGAACGTATGGGATGGACTGGTGATGCGCAAGTATTTGGACCCACCTCAATGTTCAATGCTGATGTTTATAAGTTTTGGGGAAGTTGGTTGCAGAGTGTAAGAGAATCGCAATACGAAAACGGTGGAATTCCTTTTGTCGTTCCAGATGTGTTGTATAACAATAAAGTAAGCTCTGGTTGGGGAGATGTATGTACGATTATACCTTGGAAAATCTATTTAAGAACAGGAGACATAACAATTCTTGAAGAAAATTATGAAATGATGAAGGGATGGTTAGCTCATCACAAATCGTCTTCTAAGGAATATGTCTCCAACATGAATACTTTTGCCGATTGGCTTCAGCCCTACCCTGTTGTGGGGAGAAATAAGGGAGATACTTCACAAAGTTTAATAGGAACTGCATTTTTTGCTCACTCGGCGAAATTGACAGCACAAACTGCAGCAGTCCTTGGTAAGCAAGAGGAACAGGCAGAATATGAGGCATTGTTTGCATCCGTAGCTAAAGCTTTTGAGCGTGAGTTTTTTGATGAAACCGGAAAGGTAAAAGGAGTTACAGAAACCCAAACATCTTACTTAATGGCTCTTGCCTTTGATTTATTGTCCGAGGACAAAAAAGACAATGCTAAAAAACATCTTTTAGAAAAAATAGCAGAAGCAGATGATCATTTAAGAACTGGGTTTTTAGGAACGCCATTATTGTCTCAAGTATTAGATGAAACCGGCGAAGTCAATTTGATGTATAAATTGTTATTCAACGAAACTTACCCTTCTTGGTTTTATTCTATAAATCAAGGGGCAACAACTATTTGGGAGCGTTGGAACAGCTACAGTAAAGCAGAAGGTTTTAACCCTCAAAAGATGAACAGTTTAAATCATTATGCCTACGGGGCTATTGGGGAATGGATGTATGAACGTATAGGTGGTGTTGCACCATTAGAAGCAGGCTATAAAAAGATAAGAATAGCACCAAAACCCAGAAATCCACTAACATCAGCATCAGCCAGTGTAAATACGCCTTATGGAATGGTATCTTCATCTTGGGAGATTGTGAATGATGAATTTAAGTTAGAAGTTATTGTACCGCCGAATACGGAGGCACAGGTCATCATCCCTGCAATGTCTCAAAGTTCTTTGAGGGCAAACGGAGCGGTATTTGAAGAGGATGCGAGTTTGAAACTCACAAATAGAGCTAACGATTCTTTTGAATTATTAGTGGCACCGGGAACTTATGTTTTTCAATCTAAACTAAAATAAACAATGCAAAACTTTTTGTTTAAACAGAACCAAGAGATACTGAAATCGGATAAGAAAGCTCATTTACTGTTATTTCTGATGTTGTTAGCTTCATGTTTAGCTTTGAGTGCGCAGTCACAAAATTTTAAGACTCCTATTGTAAATGATAAAGTTATTTTTCTAGAGCAAAAAGGGAGTCTGGCTGTAGAAGCTGAGTATTTTTACAGACAGAGCAATACAAAGATGAGGCAATGGTATATGACTACAAAAGATGTAATTACCAATATCGGACCAGACGGAGACCCTTCTCATGCATCAAGAGCAAGCAACAGTACTTATATTGAAGTTTTACCAGATACAAGAGTAAAGCATTCTGATGAGTTATTGCTCGGCGAGAATTTTTCTAACCAACCAGGAGAAGTATCAGTTTTACATTATAAAGTCAAAATAACAAACCCAGGAAGATATTATGTTTGGGTTAGAGCTTTTAGTACAGGTAGTGAAGATAACGGTATACATGTAGGTTTAGATGGAAAATGGCCAAAGCATGGGCAAAGGATGCAATGGTGTAAGGGGAAAAAGCAATGGACTTGGGAAAGCAAGCAAAGAACAAACGAACAACATTGTGGCGTCCCAAAGCAAATATACTTAGATATAGAAAAACCGGGTATTCATGATGTACAATTTAGTATGCGTGAAGATGGTTTTGAGTTTGATAAGTTTGTACTAACGAACGACAGCACCTATATCCCTATGGGAGAAGGGCCAAAGGTATCAACACTTTGGCCTTTAAGATCATATTTTAAACAAATAAGTGCTTCAAACATCGAAAACAAGACTTTGCCCATTGATGATTTTCCTCTAAAAGACACAAGGTTTTATAAACACGCTAGAGGAAATTGGTTAGGGATCAATCCAAATAAGCACAAAGAAGCCAAATCGACAACTTCTTTTACTTTTAAAAGTGGAATCTATGATTTGATCTTTGTTGCGGTTAGTGAAAATGATGGTCAATCGGAATTTAAAATATGGATCAACAATAAAATATTGGGGACTTACTCACCTCCTCTTTCAAAAGATGTATTCCAAGAAGGAGAAGTTAGCAATGCACTCTGGGAAAATGTATCACTGAAGCGAGGAGACAAGATTACAGTTGTCGCTAAAGTCGGAAGCGCAGATGGTAAAGAATGGGCTAGAGGCCGTTGGTCGGGAATTGTTTTTGCACCTGTAGGCACAGGTAAAAACGTTAAAACTACTCCGTTTGTTTCACAATTAAGAGTCAATAAAAGTACAACACCAGTTCTTAGCCCACCGCCGGGTAGGATTGCAGTTGTTGCCGATGGCAATTCACCTGACCCCGACGACCTTGGCGGAACAGCAGTTTCCCTAGCATTGTTAAGGGCAGCAGGCTTAGAGAAAAGATTGGTGCATTATTCACATAGTTGTGATTTGGTACGTGTAAAGAGGATTTCAGAGCGGGCCGAAAGAGAACGACATGCACTAATGCAAAGTGTATGTGATGTGACTGCAAGACGATGGGGTGGTTTTGGAGGGCTAACCTTTTATGACGCGAAATGGCAACGGCAGGAAACCATTAAAGATTTGGCAAAGGCCATAAATGAATCTACACGACTAGATCCACTATGGATTATAGAAGCAGGAGAGCCGGATATTATAGGTTTTGCTCTTGAGGCTAGTTGTAAAGAAAAGCATAAGTATGTCAAAGTTATCACCCACCATCCTGCTAATGATGATGCGGGAGATTTTTATACTTGGCAGCAAATATTAGATTTTGGAATTGAGGAAATCCGTATTCCAGATCAGAATATAAAATTGAAAGTAAATTTAAGCCAATGGGATTGGGCAAAGAACCATTCTGACCCAAGAGTACAGTGGGTGTGGTTACAAGGTAAAATTGCTGAAGTTGACGATGTGGTCAAGTTTCAAAAGGGCAAATGGGATTGTTCAGATGCTGGAATGGTTTTATATTGGATTACAGGAGCTCACATTAACAATGGACTAGAGCAAGGAAGCGTTGAAGTAGTTAAAAGTCTATTGTTGAACTATATACATAATAATTAATTGTTTTTATTTATCAAACCATGAAAAGAAATTTAATAATCCTCTTGAGTTTTACTTTTTTGATGAGTTGCCAATCAGAAAAAAAACAGTCTTCTAAAAAGCTAAACATTGTTTACATACTTACAGATCAATGGCGAGCATCAGCGTTAGGATACGCGGGAAATGAAGATGTGAAAACCCCAAATTTAGATGCTTTTGCTAAAGCGTCTATAAACTTTAAGAATGCAGTTTCTGTTACTCCAGTGTGTACGCCTCATAGGGCTGCTTTGTTAACAGGAAAGTTTCCGACCACAACAGGAATGTTCTTGAATGATCTTTATCTTCCATCAGAGGAGGTTACGATGGCAGAAATCTTTAAAGAAGCTGGCTATCATACTGCGTATTGGGGTAAATGGCATTTAGATGGTCATGGTAGATCAACTTATATACCTAAAGAAAGACGTCAGGGGTTTGATTTTTGGCGTGCCTTAGAGTGTTCTCATAATTATACAAAGATGCCGTATTATGATAATGATGATATGGAAAAGAAAACTTGGGGAGAATATTCGCCATTTGCCATCACAAAGGATGCAAATCAATATTTAGAAAAGCATGCAAATGATGAAAAACCTTTTTTAGCTGTGATTTCAATTGCCACCCCTCATTATCCTCATGGAAGTGCACCAAAGAAATACAAAGACATGTATCCGCCCGAAAAACTGAAGCTTAACCCTAATATATCGCCTAAATTTGTAGAAAGAAGCCGCAAAGAGTTACAGGGTTACTATGCACACGCCACAGCTACTGATGAAGCAATAGGAGATGTATTGGCAAAAATAAAAACCCTTGGTTTGGATAACAATACGATTGTTGTATTTTCTTCAGACCATGGTGAAATGATGGGGGCTCACGGTGTAAAGCCATTTGTAAAGCAGTTGGCTTGGGATGAATCAATAAACATACCCTTTCTAATCAGTTATCCAACGATTGGAGATAAACGAGGAAGTGTGGTCAACGCACCCTTAACCACCCCAGATATTTTACCTTCTTTACTTGGTTTGACAAATATTCAAATTCCAGAAAGTATAGAAGGGGAAAATTTAGCGGATTTGATTAGAAATCCCAACCCAGATGACGATAGAGCAGCATTGGTCATGAATCCTGCTCCTTTTGGTGCTAATTACAAGGATGCGCCTTACAGGGGTATTAGAACAAAACAATATACCTATGCTATTACACCTAATGGTCCAAGTATGTTTTATGACAATATTGCTGATCCTTATCAACAACATAATTTGTTAGGTGATGAAAAGTGGAAAGAAGTTCAAAGGGATTTAGATTTGAAACTCAGGGCAAAACTTAGAAAAATTGGGGACGAATGTAAATCTAGAGACTATTTTCTTAGCAAATGGAAATATAGGTTTGATGACAAACGCCATGCTATCGATTGGTGGAGTTTTAATGATGGAGTAGGGGTTGTCCAATCCCCGAAATTTATTTCTAATTAATTTCACATAAATGATGAAAAAAAAATACGTCCTGATATTGTTGCTAAGTTTATTTATGAATTTAGGTTATTCTCAGCGAACAGAAACCAATTTCAATAATGACTGGCGATTTATTTTGGAAGATCATCCATCTTATTCTAAAGAAGAGATAGATCAGTCTTTATGGACAACATTAAATATACCTCATGATTGGTCTTTTGAAAAAGGTGTCAGAAAAGGAGGAGATCAAGGACAAGGAGGAGGTTATCATGATGGTGGTATTGGCTGGTATCGTAAACAGTTTAATGTACATAAAGAAAGTCTTTCTAAAATTACTTACATCAATTTTGATGGAGTCTACATGAACAGTGAAGTTTGGATCAATGGGAATCATCTAGGGAAAAGACCTTATGGATATATTAGTTTTAGATATGATATTTCAACATACTTAAAAGAAGGAAAAAACACTATTGCTGTCAGAGTTGATAATAGTTTAGAACCTTCTGCGCGTTGGTATCACCCATGTGGGATTTATGCGCAAGTAAAATTAATTGAGGTGAATAAAACCCATATCAAACCAAATGGCGTATTTGTAACTACTCCAAAAATTGAGAACGATAAAGCGTTGGTGTTTGTTGAAACTCAATTTGAAGGAGATTTAAAAAATTTGAAGTACGTTGTTCAACTCTATTCAGCTTCTGGTGATTTGCTATCATCGGCACAAAAAAAAATAAAATTCTCTAAGGAGAAGTTGTTTTTGATCGTTGAAACCCCAAGTTTATGGAGTCCAGAAACTCCAAATATTTACAAAGCGGTAACTCAAATTCTAGAAGGGAAAAAGGTTATAGATGAAATTGAAACTACTTTTGGGATCAAGTCGGTGAAATGGGAAACCAAAACAGGATTTTGGCTGAATGGTGAAAACGTAAAATTAAAAGGTGTCTGTGAACACTGGGAAGGTGGACCGGTAGGGGGTGCTTGGACAAAGCCTATGTTGCGCTGGAAATTACAAAGTCTAAAGGATATGGGTATCAATGCCATTCGTCCATCACATAATCCTACTCCACCAATGTTTTATGATATTTGTGATGAAATAGGTTTATTAGTGATGGACGAGATTTTTGATGGTTGGCATAAAAAAGCACCCCAAGATTATGGAAAACAAGCATTTGATAAGTGGTGGAAACGAGATGTCAAAGAGTGGATTACTAGAGATAGAAATCATCCTAGTATTTTTGTGTGGAGTTTAGGAAACGAAACCCATAGTCCAATAGGTCCTGAGTTGGTAGAGTTTGGCAAGAAATTAGATTCTACACGTTTATTTACTTCGGGCGCTGGGAACCCTGAAGACATGGATATTACAGGTGTAAACGGAGGTTCAGAAACCAAATCTTTTATTGAGAGTAGGACTTTTGATAAACCTTTTATCTCTACTGAAGCCCCACATACTTGGCAAACCAGAGGTTATTATAGAACACAAACTTGGTGGCGTGACAATGAGTTGCCAGGAACTTATCCATTACCCAATTTAACCGAAAAAGAAATTTTTTTTTATGAAGGGATCAATCCCAAATATTGGAGAAATAGAAAGCAAAGTTTTAATTCTTCTTACGATAATGCAACAGTAAGAGTGTCTGCAAGAAAATATTGGGAAGTGATGCGCGATCATCCTTGGCATAGTGGTCATTTTCGTTGGACAGGTTTCGATTATTATGGAGAAGCAGGTTTGGTACATGGGGGGCTGCCTTTCAATTTATTTATGGGAGGTGCTTTGGATGTTGCAGGGTTTAAGAAGGATTTATATCAATTTTATAGAAGTCAATGGACAACAGAACCAATGATTCACATGTTGCCACATTGGACGCATCCAAGAATGAAGAAAGGGACAGAGATTCCAGTTTGGGTTTATTCCAATGCTGAGGAAGTAGAATTGTTCTTAAACGGTACATCACTAGGAAAAGACAGACCAGGAACTGTTTGGAACGAAATGCAATGCGAATGGATGGTGCCTTATCAAGAAGGAAAACTTGAAGCGGTAGCGTATATTGATGGAAGAGAAGTAAAAAGAACTTCTTTTGGGACGAGTAAACAACCATCAAAATTAAAAACAAGTCTTCAGAAATTAGCGGCAGAGGACAGTTTTGAAGCGAGTTATATCATCACATCAGAAAGTTTAGATGAAAACAGTAATTTATATCCTTATGGAGAAAATAAAATATACTACACTATCCAAGGGGATATAAAAAAGATTTCCATGGAAAACGGAAATCCAATTGACCCAACAAGTAGAACAAAATCAGATTTTAGAGCTTTGTTTTTTGGGAAAACAAGATTGTTCTTGAGAGCACAACCAAATGCTGAAAAAGCATCTGTAATAACAGGTGCTATTTTGGGAGACAAAGCTTTATATACTTCAAACAAAATAACAATTGAAGCCAAACAACTTCCTGTAATTGGTAAAACATTATTAGATAAGTTAGAAATCTTGTATACCACAAACGGAGACCATCCTGAAACAAAAGGGATTATTTACAAAGGAGCTTTCGAAATTTCAGGCAATACTACTGTAAAAACTATTGTAAAACAAAATGGTAGAGTGGTTATGAAAATGGAAGAAACTTTTGGAAAAGACGAAGGTTTGTTTTGGGGTGATGAGCATTCTAAAGATATGTGGATTGGTAGAGGTGTAAATATTTCTGCTGAAGAAGGAATTTTAAAAGGAAGTGCAACTGTAAGCAGAGAAGCAAGACGTTTTAAAGGAACAGGTTTTGTAGATTTTAATGAAAAAGAAGGTTCAGTAGAGTTTTATCAAGAGAATGATGGAGAAGGAGGAGATTATAGTATTCGTTTCAGATATATGCATAACAATGTTGGTAAATTATATCCAATGAAATTGTTTGTAAACGATGAATACATAAGGATTCTTGATTTTAAAGCAACAGGTGGTTGGGAGAAGTCTTGGAAGTTTGTTCCAACTATCATCAGATTAAAAGCAGGTGCAAATAGTATTCGCTTAGAAACCATAGGGCAAAGCGGTCCTTTTATAGATGAATTATTTATTGATTAATTTGAAAAAAAAAGATGTTTTATGAGAAATACATTAGCATTTTGCAAAGTATTAGCTTTTATATTTTTAACAACTATTTATAGTTGTGCTAGTATTAAAAAAGCTAAAGAAAGCAACTCTATTGGAAATTATCAAGAGTTAGAGGTTCAAAAATCATTAATTCTAAAAGGAGATCGTAACGCTCTTAACGATTACAAAAAACTTATAAAAAAAGCGGATTCGTTATTAATTGTTGATGGTTTTTCTGTTGTACATAAAACGGGTTTACCACCGAGTGGTGACAAGCACGATTATATGAGTATTGGTCCTTATTGGTGGCCAAATCCTGAGACCGATAATGGTTTGCCATACATAAGAAAAGATGGAGAAATAAATCCTGAGGCAAGAAATAATTTTACTGATTTTGTTGAAATTAAAAATTTCCTAAATACAATAAAAGACTTAAGTGATGCCTATTATTTAAGTAATAAAACAACCTACGCTAGAAAGGCTATAGCATTGATCAATGTTTGGTTCTTGAATTCAGAAACCAAGATGAATCCTAATTTAAATTATGGTCAATCTATTCCTGGAAAAAATAATGGGCGATGTTTTGGAATCATTGAATTTGATGGAATTGACAAGGTGGTGGCATTTTTAAAATTAGCACAAGATAGAGGGTTAATTGATCAGGAAACTCAAGAGGGGATGTTTGATTGGTTTACAACATACACCAATTGGTTGCAAACTAGCAAACTAGGAGTAGAAGAAGGAACCAGGAAGAACAATCATGGAACACATTATGATGTACAATTACTCAATATATTATTTTATTTAAACAGAAAAGAGGAGATAAAAACTCATCTCACTCACGTGACAAAGGCAAGAGTTTTTAGTCAAATAGAACCTGATGGGAGTCAGCCACTAGAATTAGCAAGGACCAAATCATTTTCTTATTCTGTAATGAACTTACATGGATTCCTACAATTAGCCTATTTAGGAACTAAGGTTGGTTTCAATCTTTGGGATTTAGAATCAGAAGATGGTAGAGGGATAAAGAAAGGATATCAATACATGCTACCTTACTTGACCAAAGAAAAAAGCTGGCAACATCCCCAAATAAAAGATATAAAACATGATGAAGAAAAGTTAATTTCAGATTTAAAATACGCTCGAAAACTATTTAGAGACACTTCTTTTGATGTCGTACTTCAACAGTTAAACTAAAAAAATGAAAATACGGATCTTATTAATAATAGGTTTCCTTTCGATTTTAGCATCCTGCAAAAATCAGAGTTCAGAAAGAAAATCAGAAGAAACCAAGACTCTAGAAGAAGGATTTAAAAACCCACCTTTAGCGTCTAAACCCAGAACTTGGTATCACATCAATAGCGGAAATGCATCAAAAGAAGGTTTTACCAAAGATTTAAAAGCTATAAAAGAAGCTGGTATTGGAGGTGTTTTGGTGTTTAATGTGTCTATGGGGTTGCCAGAAGGCGATGTAAAATATAACTCGCAAGAACATCGAGATATTTTAGCACATGGTGCCAAAGAATGTGAAAAATTAGGGTTAAGTTTTGGGGTACATAATTGTGATGGTTGGACCTCTAGTGGTGGTCCTTGGGTAACTCCAGAAAATGCTATGAAAGTAGTAGTAAATAGCCAAGTGATTGTAAAAGGAGGAAAAGAAGTTAACATAAAACTTCCGCAACCCCCTACTAGACATCATTATTACAAAGATATTGCTGTTGTGGCGTATCCAACTTTAGAGTCAGAATTGGTAGATGATCGTGTAAATCCTAGGATCACATCTTCAGATAAAACTTTTAATGTGGCCTTGGCCACCGATAAACAAACCAACACATACGCCGATTTAAAAGCAAAAGAGTGGGTGCAATATGATTATGGAAAAGCACACACAATACAGTCCATAAACGTTTTTATCAATAAGCGTAAAGGGCGTTTGACTTTATTAAAATCAAACGATGGTGTTCATTTTACAGTAGCTCACAAGCCAAGAGAACAACGTATTGGGAAAGACGAATGTTATTTTTATGAAAGTTTTAAGCCGGTTACAGCACGTTATTTTAGAATTGAAACTGAAATGGATGCTGGATTTTACGAGATGCAACTTTCTGCAAGTTCTGTTCTAGGAAATATGATGGAGTATACATCCTACAGAAAAAACAGATCCCCTATTGGAGATACAGATGCAAAAGCATTCATTAAAAAAGAAGACATTCTTATTTTAAGTGATAAAATGGATACCAAAGGTGTTTTAAAAACAACATTGCCAAAAGGGAATTGGACCATTATGCGTTTTGGATTTACAGCTTCTGGAGCAACAAACGAACCATCCTCCGTTGAGGGAAAAGGATTAGAAGTCGATAAATTTAGTAAAAAGGCATTAAAAGTCCATTACGATGCCTTTGTAGGCAAACTGGTTGAACAAGCAAAAGTTGATGCACCAAATGCCTTACAATATATTGAGATAGATAGTTACGAAGTAGGTCCACAAAATTGGACTGACAATATGGAGAGGCTATTTCAAGAACGTTTTGGTTATGATTTTAGACCATTTTTGTTAATGTTTGCTGGTAAAAGCATAGAGAACGTCAAGACTGTTGAGGCTGTTTTCTGGGATATGAAACAATTGGTAAGCGATTTAATGGTTACTAATTATTTTGATTATTTTTCAGAATTATGTCATCAAGATGGTCTGATATCTTATATAGAGCCTTATGGTTTTGTGGGCCCATTCAATAGTTTGGATGCTGGAAGAAATGCCGATATCCCAATGGGAGAATTTTGGTTAGGAAAGCCAAATAAACATAAACGTGCAGCAGTATCTGCAGGTCATATTTATGGAAAAAATGTAATTTCTGCGGAAGCCTTTACAAGTACCAAATTAAATTGGGGTTTCCACCCGGCATTAGCCAAACATAAAGGAGATTACGAATGGACAAATGGGGTTAATGAATATATGTTTCATCGTTTTGCACATCAACCAAATACACATGTTAAACCAGGGATGAGTATGAGTTTTGTAGGCTCACATATAGACCGAACACAAACCTGGTGGAACAATGCAGGTCCAAAGTGGTTCAATTATTTAGCTCGAGGTTCGTACATGCTGCGCCAGGGGAATCCGGTATTAGATGTGTTGGTTTTTGTAGGTGATAGAGCACCTAGTCACGTAGTTCATGCAAATCAAATAAGACCTAAACTTCCGACGGCTTATAAATACGATTGTGTAAATTCAGATGTCATTATAAATAGATTAGTAGTTGAAGATGGTAAATTAAAACTTCCTAACGGTACTACTTATAATGCTTTGTCTTTGCAGAGACATGATATCATCAACCTAGAGACTTTAAGAGGTATTTACAAATTGTCACAACAGGGTGCTTTGATTGTTGGTAAGAAGCCTGAAAAATTAGGAGGCTATCGTGTAACACAGGCAATGCAAGCTGAGTTTAAGAAGTTGATAAGCGCAATTTGGTCGAGTAATAAAACATATGGTAATGGAGAATGGGAAGAAATTTTTGAAGCGAATAATATTCAAAAGGATTTGATTGTCGAAGGTCAACCAGAATTTAATTTCTACCATAGACGTACCGAAAGTGAGGATGTTTACTTTGTATACAATCATAATTTAACTGAAAAGGAAGTACTAAACTTTAGCTTTTTAGTACAAGGTAAAGTACCAGAACTGTGGAATGCAGAAACTGGAGAGATTGCCAAATTAGTGGAGTATACTTCTAACAATGGAAGAACAGATATCTCTATACCTTTACATGCCCAAGAATCAGTTTTTGTTGTTTTTAAATCAGCAAAAGCAAATCAACCTAAAGTTACGTTTACGTCAGTTAATAAGGAATCAAAACCTACGTTTGGTTTAGATGATGAAAATAATTTACAGGCAGAAGTTTATGCCAATGGAAACTATACTGCCAAAGTAAATGATGCTGAAGACTGGGTTATGAATGTAAGTGATATTCCTAGTCAAGTTGAAATAAAAGGCAATTGGGAAATTGATTTCAGAGCAGAAGATTTTTATGATGCAACCATAAAAACAGATGAATTATTCGATTGGACTACTCACGCTAAAGAGGAAATAAAACACTATTCAGGAACCGCAATTTATAAAACAGCATTCAACATAGAAAAAGAAATGTTGCAATCCGATAGACAATTTCAACTCAACTTAGGCAAGGTTAGTGTGATAGCAAAAGTGCTTGTAAACGGAAAAGATGTTGGCGTCAGTTGGATAGCTCCTCACGTTTTAAGTATAACATCTGCTTTAAAATCGGGAGAAAATACTTTAGAAATTCAAGTCACTAACCAGTGGACGAATCGTTTGATTGGTGATGAAAAATTACCCAATCAGACGCAGTACGACGTAAGAAGGTCAAAAAAAGGTTTTGGATCGGAAGATTACAGGGGTAAATACAAAAAAATGCCAGATTGGTACAGGAATAATAAACCATTACCCGCAGGGCCACGTAAAACGTTTAGTGCGTATTCTTTCCAAAAAGCAACGGATGAGTTAGTGTCCTCAGGCTTGTTGGGACCTGTTACAATATCGACTTCAAAAATTATAAAAAGAAAATAACGAATGAAAAAATTAGCCATTTTAGTTCTTCTATTTTTATGCTTTGGGTGTAATTCATCTTCGGAAAAAGAGGAGCCAATAATAACTCTAGAAGAAGGATTTAAAAACCCACCAAACGAGGCAAAAGCAAGAACCTGGTGGCATTGGATAAGTGGTAACGTATCTAAATCTGGAATTACAAAAGATTTAGAAGCGATGAAGGCAGTGGGTATTCAAGAAGCACAATTGTTTAATGTGCATTTAGGATTTCCAAAAGGACCTGTAAAATATTTAAGTGAGGAGTGGCTAGATTTATTTAAATTTTCTGCAGAAGAAGCCAAACGTTTGGGTTTAGAGTTGGCGTTTCATAATAGTGCGGGTTGGTCTTCTAGTGGAGGTCCTTGGGTAGCTCCTGAGCATGCGATGCAAACAGTTGTTTTTAGTGAGGTTGAAGTGAATGGTAATCAATACTACAACAAGCAATTGCCACAACCTAAAATAAAATTTAACTATTATAAAGATATAGCTGTTTTGGCTTTTCCAAAACCAAAAACAACACAAAAGATAGAAGGTTTAGATTATAAAATACTATCTGAGCGTATTCGTAACCACTTATTGCCCGATACGAAAGACATACCGAAAACAAGTAGCCTGCAAAAGGCAACCATAATTAATGTAACGGATAAAGTTTCTAAGGATGGGTTTTTAGACTGGAATGTTCCAGAGGGCGAATGGATTGTTTTAAGATTTGGGCACACACCAATAGGAACGACCAACAGACCCGCACCACCAGAAGCCAAAGGCTTAGAAGTGGATAAAATGAGTAGAAAAGCACTTGATGCCTATTGGGAAGGAGGAGTTCAACCTATAATAGATAAGTTGGGAGATTTGGTAGGGACCACAGTAAACAACTGTTTAATAGATAGCTACGAGGTAGAGACCACCAATTGGACTACTGGTTTTGATACGCAGTTTGAGAAATTAAGAGGGTATGATTTAACTTCTTTCTTACCAACCTTAGCCGGATATTATGTAGAAAGTGGCGAAATTTCAGAACGTTTTTTATGGGATTTTAGAAGAACTATAGGCGATTTAATCGCAGAAAATTACTACGCATATTTCGCAGAATTATGCCACAAAAACAATTTGAAATTTTCTGTAGAACCGTATTGGGGGCCTTTTGATAATATGCAAGTTGGCGCCACTGGAGACATTGTGATGTGTGAGTTTTGGAGTGGTGGATATCCATTTTTTGATTCTTCTAAATTCGTGTCTTCAATAGCTCATTTAAATGGAAGTTCGATTGTTGGTGCAGAATCTTTCACAGGAATTGGCGGTTGGGATAAACATCCAGCAGATATAAAATCAATTGGAGATAGAGCTTGGGCAGAAGGAATTACACGATTTATTTTTCACACCTATGTGCATCAACCTTGGGATGTGGCACCAGGTTTAGCCTTAAGTTATCACGGTTTTGATTTTAACCGATTAAATACGTGGTGGAAACAGAGTAAAGGGTATATGGATTATTTGGCACGTTCACAGTTTTTATTGCAACAAGGTAAAAATGTAGCCGATGTTTTGGTGTTTACAGGAGAATCATCGCCAAACACCGCATTTTTAAAACCAGAAATTAAACAAATGGGCTTTGATTACGATTTAATTGGTGCCAATAAGTTAAAAGACTTAACCGTTAAAAATGGAACCATTTATTCATCTGTCGGGAATGCTTATAACGTATTAGTTTTACCAGAATCTGATTTTATAATACCTGAAACATTAAAAAAAGTAAAAGAATTGGTTGCTAGTGGTGCAAAAGTAATTGGTAAAAAGCCAATACAATCTCCAAGTCTAACCAATTATCCAAATGCAGATGAAGTTGTTAAAGCATATGTTGACGAATTATGGGGGAAAGAATTGGTAAAAGACATTTCTATTAAAGCAGTATTAAGCGAAAAAACACCTGATTTTAAAATTGAAAGTAGCGATAAGACAGATTTGAGTTTCATCCATAGAAAAACTACTGAGGCGGATATTTATTTTATAGCCAATACAAGAAAAGAAGCAAGAGATGTTGTAGCACGTTTTAGAGTTACAGGAAAACAACCAGAATTATGGAATTCAGAAAAAGGCACCACGAAAGATCTAGTTGTTTTTAAAGAAAATGGAGATGGAACAACAACAGTGCCTTTACAATTGGGTATGGAAGAATCTATTTTTATTGTCTTTAAGAAGTCTTCAGGTTCTAATCATTTAGTTACAACTTCAACTGAATTGGAGACTTTTCAAGCAGAACCTCTTTCGAACTTAGAAATTGTAAAAGCAGAGTATGGGACATTTTTACAAGAAGGTTTAATCGATATTACTGATAGAGTAAAGGATGCCATAAAAGACGGGAAATTAGACTTTAAAATGTCTCGAGCCTTTTGCGATTGCGATCCTGCAATGGGATACAAAAAGGAATTTAGAATGGAATACCAAATTGGTGAGACCAAACATCAAATTTATGCTGAAGAGCGAGAGCATATTACTATTGATGCAGGCAATAAACAGTTAAAGGTTTTAAAAGCCGTATTCGGAAAGTTTAAAGCGGAAACGACAGGGATTCCTCAAAATTATAAAACGTATGAGGTTACTGATAAAATTAAAAATCTTGTTGCTTCAGGAACTTATGATGTTTTGGTATCTAATAGATTGATACATGATAGATCACCTTTAGGAAATAAAACGAATTTAAAAATTACTTACAAAACTGATGGCGAGGAACGAACGATGTTTATTCCTAAAGGTCAAGTTTTAAAATTATCAAAAGACTTTCCAAAACCGAGGCTTGTTTTTTCTGAGGACAAGGTTCAGTGGATAACATCAAATACAGGTAAAATAACGTACACAAATCTATCTGAAGAGACAAAAACAATAGAAGTAACTTCAATACCAAAGCCCATCGATTTATCAAGTTCTTGGCAGGTTGATTTTCCACTGAACTCTGAGGTTTCAGAAAGCCTAGAATTTGAGGAGCTAAAATCTTGGTCAAATCATAAGAAAGAAGCGATTCAACATTTTTCAGGAACTGCAACCTATACTAAAGAATTTGTATTGTTGGATGATGTATTGCAATCTGATAAAAGTTTAGAACTAGATTTAGGAAATGTTGCTGTGGTGGCAGAGGTATTTGTGAATGGGGAAAAAGCAAGTACTTTGTGGAAAGCTCCTTTCAGAATTACAATAGATGATTTTGTTATAAAAGGGACAAATACGATTAAGGTAAAAGTAACCAACTTATGGCCAAATAAATTGATAGGTGATGAAAGTTTTCCTTTAGATTATCAGCGTCAAGGCAACAAAATAAAAAAATTGCCAAGTTGGTTGTTAAATGACCTAAAACGACCTTCAAAACGAACTACACTTTCATCTTGGAAACATTGGAGTAAAGAGGATACATTACTAACCTCAGGTCTTTTAGGTCCTGTTAAGATTAGAATTTTTAAAATAATATCGATAAAGAAATGAATAAAAAAGAATTGATTTTCAAGCTGTGTTTCTGTTTTTTACTAGTGGGTTGTAATACAAGTAAAAAAGTACGCTCGGAGGAGGCAAATAAAAACGGGATGGTAGACCATTTTTCCGACAATGGTTTTGGTAATGCAGTCGCAATTGTACAGCATCCTTCAGGTGTTTACCATAAGGGCATCACTTATGTAGCCTATCAAGGACCACTTGAAGATCCGTATGTAGTATCCTATAATCATACCACTAAGGAATGGAAAGGACCATTTAAAGCTGGGGTGAGTGAGATGGGAAAAGATCCTAGTCGTAAGAAAAAAATAGACAATCACGGGAAACCTGCGCTTCTAATTGATGACGCTGGTTATATTCATATTGCGTTTGGGGGGCATGGAGGCATGCGTCAACATGGCGAAAATCCTTTGGGAAACTACAGTTATGGAAAAAACTTACATGCTGTTTCTAAAAAACCGTTAGATATTTCTTCTTGGGAAACACTAGATAATATTTCATTATTTGGAACCTACAGTCAGTTTGTGAAAATGGACAATGGTGATTTGTACCTATTTTATCGTCATGGTGCACACAGAAGCAATTGGGTGTACCAAAAGTCTATAGATAATGGTGTTACTTTTGGAGCGCCAGTTTCATTTTTAAAACACAAACGAAGACCAAATGTTGAAGCTGAAGATTCTTGGTATCCATGGGTGAGTAGAGGGAATGGTGATGATATCATAGTAGCATTTGATTATCATATTTGTAGAGACAAAAATAATATTCAAGATCTTCGTGGACATATACCGGAACGACATAATGTGTATTACATGATTTTTGACACGAAGATCGGCCAATGGAAAAATGTTAAAAATGAACCTTTATCGATGCCGCTAACCAAAGAAATGGCAGATGAAAAAACACTGATCAAAAAAATAGATAAGGATTGGACATTTCAAGGAGTAACAGATGTAGATCCAAATGGTAATCCACAAGTATGTATGATGGTTGGTCCAGATGTAGGAGCTAAAAGAAGTGGCCCAAAACGGTTACAACATTTTAGGTGGGATGGAAAATCATGGATACAAAGCAATAATCTAAATCTTCCAAAAGGCAATGGAGATATAGAAGTAAAATCAGCAGAAGAAGTTAGTATCTATTTAGAGAATGAAGATGTTGATGATGTTGGAGAGGTCAGTAGATGGGATAGTTTTGATGGAGGAGATACTTTTAAAAAGAACAAAGTTTTTTTACAAAGAAAAAATTCTGGATTTGTAATATCGTCACTTATTGATAATGCACATCCAGATGCGAGAATTGTAGTAGGAGAAAAAGAAGAGGGTTCATATTATAGAAAAATGTATTTATTGGGTGATCATGGGCCTATTAAACGAAATAAGAAAGAAGCTGGAGTTTTAAACAAATAAAGAATCAAATGAAGATAAATCAACTGATAATACTCGTAGTTTTGACGGTTATATTTTCATGTAAAAATGAAAGAAAGAAAGATTTAAAAGTAAGTCAGTCCAAACCTAATGTGCTTTTTATTGCCGTTGATGATTTAAATACTTGGATCAGTCCAATAGATAATTTTTTGGGTGTAAAAACGCCTAATTTTGATCGTTTGGCAAAAATGGGCGTTACGTTTACAAATGCTCACGTTCAAGCTCCCCTGTGTGGTCCTTCAAGAGCATCCTTGATGACGGGCCTACGTCCATCAACAACGGGTATTTATGGAATGACGCCTGATGACCAGATACGAAGAGAAGGCAATCCAGTCACAAAAGACATTACGTTTTTGCCAGAGTATTTTAAGCAAAACGGATATCATACGATGGGTATAGGAAAGTTATTCCACATCCATGCCCCAGATCGTGTTTTTAATGAATCTGGAGGTCGTGTAAAAGGTTTTGGTCCCTATCCTGAAAAACGTTTTGTTTGGGATGGTTTTGGAAAAGGGATAAGAGGTATGCATGGGAGAACAAGTACAGATTGGGGTGCTTTTCCGGATAAAGATTCTTTAATGCCAGATCATCAATCTGTAAATTGGGTAACAGAACGTTTATATAGAGATTATGACAAGCCGTTTTTTTTAGGTCTTGGATTTTTACGTGTGCATGTGCCTTTGTATGTACCTCAAAAATGGTTCGATTTACATCCTTTAGAAAACATTCAAACGCCACCTTATCAGTCAGATGATTTAGATGATATTCCACCAGTGGGAATGAAAATAAATGATTTACCCATGATGCCATCAACAGAATGGGCAAAAGAAACTGGAGAGTGGAAAAAAATTGTCCAAGCTTATTTAGCATGTATGAGTTATGTAGATCATGAGTTGGGTCGTGTATTAGATGCTTTAGAAAACAGCAAATATGCAGACAATACTGTAATTGTACTCTGGTCAGATCATGGATATAGATTAGGAGAAAAAGGAACTTTTGCAAAACATGCACTTTGGGAAACTGCTACAAAAGCTCCATTGCTATTTGCGGGTCCTAATTTGCCAAAAGGGAAAAAAATTAATGCTCCTGTAGAAATGCTATCTATTTATCCAACTTTATTAGAATTAAGTGGCTTACCTGCTTATCAGAGAAATGAAGGATACAGTTTAGTTGATATGATGCAGAAAGATAAAGGACTTGCAGAAGCTAAAGCGATTACAACTTTTGGAATGAATAACCATGCTATTAAAATGAATGGGTATAGATACATTCAATACGAAGATGGAAAAGAAGAGTTTTACGATCATAATTCAGACCCAAATGAATGGAATAATGAAGCAGGAAATCCAAAATATAAGGCTCAAATAGAAAAAATGAAAGGCTTTTTACCTAAGGTAAACTCTAAATGGGATGCTAGTTCAAACTACACGTTTCAACCTTATTTTGTTGAGCAAAAGAAACGTGTTAACGCAAATAAATAAGTCAATTAAAGTAATTGGAACTAAAAGAAACAATTTAAGGAATTTAAATAATGAAAAGATTATTTTTTTTGAAAATAGGTATTGTTATCATAGGGCTAACAAGTTGTGTTAGTAATAATAAAAAGACTTTAGAAAAAGTACATGATAATTTTCAAAAACCTAACATCATTTTTTATTTAGCAGATGACCAAGATGTTTACGATTATGGCTGTTATGGAAATAAAAAAGTAAATACAGCAGCTGTAGATCGTTTGGCAAAAGAAGGAATGTTGTTTACAAATGCATTTACTGCACAAGCTATTTGTGCACCAAGTAGGTCTCAGGTTTTTACTGGTAAATACCCTGTTAAAAATGGATGTTTTGCAAATCATACAGCTACAAGACCAACTATTGAAAGTGTAACTTCTAAAATGAAAAAGTTGGGTTATGAAGTGGTACTTGCAGGAAAAAGTCATGTAAAACCATCGAGTGTTTACCAATGGGATAAAGAATGGTTGCCAGTTCCTAAAAAAGATGTCCCAAGAGCTTATATCCCATTAGATAGTATCAAACATTATTTTAAAACCGCAACAAAACCGTTCTGTATGTTCATTACCTCAAAATATCCACATGGAAAATATTTTGATGTAGAAAACTCGAAAACTGAAGATATTAAGTTTTATCCTTTTAATGAACATAAAAAAAATGATAAAGCCTTTATCAAGAAAAAAGCTGGATATTATAGAAGCATTGAAGAAGACAACACCCAAATAGAAAAAGTATTAGAATTTGTAGATGAATATTTAGATGATAATACGTTGTTTATTTACAGTGCAGATCATGGTGTTTCAGGGAAATTTACAGTAAAAGATATTGGGTTAAAAGTGCCTTTTGTGGCAAGATGGCCAAAAGTGATTAAAGCTGGAACAACTTCTAATCAATTGATACATTATACTGATGTTTTACCAACTTTTATGGAAATTGCAGGAGGGAAATCTACAAAAGATATTGATGGAAGTAGT
>JGI26083J51738_10000267_pt1 | contig 28063 bp, 19 predicted proteins | sample SaaInl85LU_5_DNA_FD_51738 | JGI IMG/M metagenome (IMG submission 51738)
GAGTACACTGGCTCGTTTATCAATAAATGTTTTTGTAAGCTCTTCATGTAGTCTATCTGATAATCTATCTTCTAATAGTTTTGTTTTTTCTATCCAATAATCTTGGTTTTCAACCCAATTAATTTTATTAGAAACATATGACCAAGTTCTAACATTTGCAATTCTATTTGACAAAGAATCTACATTTCCTTCTAATTTATCTAATTTCATTAACTGTAATCTCATATAATCATTGGTAATTTTACCATCATTGCTATTTAAAAAATTGAATACNTTGCCAACAACTTCAATATGATTTCCATATGTTTTTTTCACAAAGTCTGGAATTTGACAACACTCCCAAAGTAATTCAAGTGTTTCTCTNTTGTTTTCAATTTTGTTACCTTCCATATCTTTTAAAAAATATTTTAATACTTTTTCATCTCCNCACTCGTGTATTTTCCTTAACCAATCTTTATTGGGTTTTTCTTCAAGTGATTTAATTAAACTTAAAGCGTTATTAAAATTTAAATTAGAATTTCTCCAAAATAACATTCTAATTTCTTCAAATTTATGATTTTCAAGTAATTCTACTTCCTCAGCTGAAATATCTTTGCAGTCTCCAGTCACTCCAAAACTACCATCATTTAAATATCTGCCTGCTCTTCCAGCAATTTGCCCAATCTCAGACATATTAAGACGTCTTAATTTTTTACCATCAAATTTTTTAAGGTTTGAAAAATATACATTTTCTAAATCCATATTAATTCCCATACCAATTGCATCTGTNGCAACTAGGAAATCAACATCTCCTGATTGATATAATTCAACCTGAGCATTTCTTGTTTTTGGACTTAGAGAGCCCATAACAATAGCTGCTCCACCTTTTTGCCTACGTACAAGTTCTGCAATTGCATAAACCTCTTCAGTTGAAAAAGCTATTATTGCAGTTTTTCTATTTATTCTTGATATTTTTTTATGCCCTACGTAGGTAAGTTTAGAAAGTCTTTCTCTATTTATAAATTCAGTGTCTTCGTTCAGTTTATTGACTATATTTTTAATAGTACTAGAGCCCATAAACATCGTTAGTTTTTCGCCACGAAGATTTAACAATCTATCAGTAAAAATATGACCTCTCTCATGATCTGCACACATTTGTATTTCATCAATACCCACAAAATCTAAATGCTTATTGATTGGCATCGATTCTACTGTGCAAAGAAAATATTTTGCATTAGGAGGAATTATTTTTTCTTCACCCGTGATTAATGCAACTTTATCAGAGCTTATTTTTTTTATAATTTTGTCATATACCTCTCTTGCAAGTAAACGTAATGGAAATCCAATCATTCCCGAATCAAAAGAAAGCATTGTTTCTATTGCAAGATAGGTTTTGCCGGTATTTGTTGGACCAAGAACAGCTGTAATTTTATTTTTAGACATTTCTATTGATGGTACCTTAAATTTTTACTCCACCATATATTGTTGTCCATAAAGAACAAAAATAGGTTAAAACATGACCGAATCATTAGAGAAAAGTTCTCATTTTAAAGTTTATAAAATTATTAAAAATTAACCACCTGGACCTAAGTTAGAAGATTTTATTTTTAAAATTTTCCATATACCTGAAGCAGAGGTTATAATTTTATTGTTACATTTTAGTTCACAAAACAAAAATACTAGTGAATTTGTTTTTTTTAAAATTCTTGTAAAACCGGTGATTTCATCTCCCACTTTAGATGCACCAATAAATTTTAAGTCTAATGAAATGGTTACACAAGGTGCATTACCTGACGCTCTGTGTGCAGCAGTTCCTGCACCTGCATCAATTAAGGCTGATAAATAACCACCATGAGTTATTCCTGCATTATTCAAATGGTTTTCATTAATTATAGATTTAAACTCATATTCTGTTTCAGACATAGTTCTAAATAAAACACCACCATTGTGTTTCATAAAACCAGATTTAATACTTATTTGTTCAAATTCATTACTCATAATTTTTATAATATGAAGGTTAAAATTAATAAGATTATAAAAACAATTATAAAAAAATATATAACTGATTTTTGTAGAGATGATTTTAGTAGCCAATCTAACATTTTTTTATTTATCCTTTTTGGTGGACCGCCCAGAACTCGAATCTGGAATCTCCCGGTTCGTAGCCGAGCGCCTTATCCAATTTGGCCAGCGGTCCTTAATTAAATAATTTACTCAGTATATCAAAGTTTTTAATGTAATTTAACTTATAAAATATTATGTTGTATTAGCAATGACCAAAAAACTAGATGATGTAGTTATTACAGCTGCATTAAGAACACCTATAGGCACATATAAAGGATCTTTAAAAGATTTGAGTGCTGATAAATTAGGTGCATTAGCTATTAAAGAAGCTGTCTATAAATCAAAATTAAAATCAGACGATATTGATGAAGTGATTATGGGACATGTTTTAACTTCTGGACTAGGACAAAACCCAGCAAGACAAGCTTCTATTCATGCTGGAATTCCAGTTTCAAAACCTGCACATATAATCAATCAAGTATGTGGATCTGGATTAAGATCTGTAATTTCAGGATATCAGTCTATTAAACTAGGTGAAAATAAAATTATAGTTGCTGGTGGACAAGAAAATATGTCTAGAGCACCACATGCTATATTTTATCGAGAAGATAAAANACTAGATGAAAATAAGTTAGTAGATACGATGATCAATGATGGATTAATAGACTCNTTTAACAATTATCACATGGGAATAACTGCTGAAAATGTTGCAGAAAAATATAAAATTTCTAGAGATGAACAAGATTTATTTGCATTAAATTCTCAAGAAAAAACTCAANAAGCTATAAATGAAAATAGATTCAAAAATGAGCTGATCAAATTAAAGATTGATACAGATAATAAAAATTTTCTTTTTGAAAAAGATGAACATCCAAGAAGCAATTTAAATTTAGAAGATCTAAAAAAACTAAAAACTGTTTTCAAAGAAAATGGAACAGTCACCGCAGGAAATTCATCAGGAATCAATGATGGTGCGGCAGCAACTATATTAATGTCTAGAGATGAAGCAGAACATAGAGACATAGAGCCTTTAGCTAAAGTAGTCTCTTGGGCAACTTGTGGTGTTGAACCCTCGTTGATGGGGTTAGGTCCAATTCAAGCTGTTAATATAGCTTTAGAAAAAGCTGAATGGAGGAGAGAAGATGTCGATTTATTTGAAATAAATGAAGCATTTGCAGCTCAAAGTATTGCTGTAATTAGAGATCTTAAAATTCCTAAAGAGATTGTAAATGTTAATGGTGGGGCAATTGCATTAGGACATCCAATTGGAGCTTCAGGAACCAGAATTTTAGTAACTCTTATTCATGAGATGATTAGACGAAATAAAAGCAAAGGTTGTGCCACCCTCTGTATTGGTGGTGGAATGGGAATAGCCATGTGCATTGAGAGAAATTAACTTCTTATTTATTTGTTAATTTTAAAGTTTTTTGTTCAATAAAAATACAGGTTTGCACAAAAAGGCTTATTATTGTGCTAAAATAACATGAGATATAGTTTTTTTTAAGTGTATAAATCGATTTAAAATAATGAGTGAAAAATTACTTGTTCCGGACATTGGTGAATTTGAAAAAGTTGAGGTCATTGAACTTTTAGTAAAAGTTGGAGATCAAATAAACTTAAATGATCCTGTTGTTACCATTGAGAGTGACAAATCTAGTGTTGAAATTCCATCAACAGTTTCTGGCAAGATAGAATCTGTAAATATTAAAGTGGGTGATAAAGTTTCTAAAGGAGACATATTATTAAGTATTGAGTCTTCAAAAGAAAGCCCTTCAGAAAAGCCAATTCCTAAAGATACAGAAAGTATTATTAAACAAGCAGAATCTGTTTTAAAGAATGAAAAAAAAGAAGAAGCTANTCAACAAAGTCCAGCCCCAGAAAAAAAACAAACAATAATTCAAGTTACAAATGAAAATGATATTGATCCATTAGAGACACAAGATTGGTTAGAGTCTTTATCTGCAGTTGTTGAAAAAGATGGAAATCAAAGAGCTCATTTTTTGATAAAAGAATTAATCAACAAAGCATATCAAGAAGGTGCAAATATTCCTTATACACAACACACTCCTTACATAAATACAATCCCACCAGAGGCAGAAGTCAAGTCCAATGGAGATCAGAACATTGAAAGAAGAATTAGATCTTTAATTAGATGGAATGCAGCAGCCATGGTTGTGAGAGCAAATAAAAAATTTCCTGAATTAGGTGGTCATATAGGAACATTCGCATCTGCAGCAACACTTTATGATGTAGGAATGAATCATTTTTGGAGAGCTAAAAATAATAAATTTGGTGGTGATTTAGTTTATTTTCAAGGTCATAGTGCACCAGGCATCTATGCTAGAGCATTTTTAGAAGGCAGATTAAATGAAAAACAATTAGATAGTTTTAGACAAGAAGTAAAACCAGGGGGACTTTCTTCATATCCACACCCTTGGTTGATGCCAAAGTTTTGGCAGTTTCCAACTGTGTCAATGGGATTAGGACCTATGCTTGCAATTTACCAGGCGAGATATATGAAATATTTAATTAATAGAGGATTAATTAAAGATGAAGGTAGAAAAGTTTGGGCATTTCTTGGTGATGGAGAAATGGATGAGCCTGAGTCTTTAGGTGCTATAGGGTTAGCTTCTAGGGAAAAACTGGATAATTTAATATTTGTTATAAACTGTAATCTTCAAAGATTAGATGGACCTGTTAGAGGTAATGGAAAAATTATTCAAGAGCTAGAAGGAAGTTTTAGAGGAGCTGGTTGGAATGTAATTAAAGTAATTTGGGGTTCTTACTGGGACTCACTGATTGCTAATGATAAAACAGGTCATTTAGTTAAAGCTATGAACGAAACTGTTGATGGTGAGTATCAAGCAATGAAGGCTAGAGATGGAGCTTACGTTAGAGAAAAATTTTTTGGAAAATATCCAGAGACACAAGAGCTAGTTTCTAGTTTGTCAGATAAAGATATTTGGAGATTGAATAGAGGTGGTCATGATCCTCATAAAGTTTATGCAGCATATGATCAGGCATCAAAAAATCAAGGCAGCCCAACGGTTATAATCGCTAAAACCATTAAAGGTTATGGCATGGGAAAAACAGGTGAAAGTGTTAACACAACCCATCAAACTAAGAAATTAGACGTAGACGATTTATTATATTATAGAGATCGTTTTGATGTGCCCTTGACTGACGATCAAGTAAAAAATGTAGAGTATTTTAAGCCAGACGAAAAATCTCCTGAAATTAAATACATCAAAGAAAGAAGAATGAACCTTGGGGGTTCTTTGCCAGAGAGAACAACTTACGCAAAGCCAATTAAAGCACCAGCAAAAGATATTTTTGATTTTATGAAAGTATCAACAGGTGAAAAAGAAATGTCTACAACCATGGCATTAGTTAGAATGTTTACAAATTTGCTAAGAGACAAGAATGTTTCACCGAGGTTAGTCCCAATTATTCCTGATGAAGCAAGAACTTTTGGCATGGAAGGATTTTTTCAAAAGATAGGAATATATGCTCATGAAGGTCAAAAATATGAACCTGAAGACTCTGCGCAGTTAAGTTCTTATAGAGAAGATAAAAGTGGACAAGTATTAGAGGAAGGAATTAATGAAGCTGGAGCAATGTCATCATGGATTGCAGCTGCAACAGCTTACACGAATCATGATATTGAAATGATTCCAATTTATATTTTTTACTCAATGTTTGGTTTTCAAAGAATAGGAGATCTTGCATGGGCTGCTGGAGATAGTCAGGCCAGAGGTTTTTTAATTGGAGCAACAGCTGGAAGAACTACTTTGGCTGGTGAAGGATTACAACACCAAGATGGACACAGTCACTTGATAGCTTCAACGATACCAAATTGTGTAACATATGACCCAACTTTTCATTATGAGTTAGCTGTTATTTTTAGAGAAGGCTTGAGAAGAATGCATGAAAAAAATGAAAATGTTTTTTATTATATCACAACCATGAATGAAAACTATTCACATCCAGGAATGCCAAAAGATAAAAATTGTGAAGAAGGAATTCTTAAAGGAATGTACAAGATTAAAGAATTTAATAGTATGGAAAAACAAAAATTCAACTTTTAGGCTCAGGTACAATATTGAGAGAAATGATGTCTGCAGCAGAAATTCTTCAAAATGAATATCAGATAGATAGTGAAATTTGGAGTGTTACTAGCTTTAATGAGTTGAGAAAAGATGGCATGGAAGTTGAAAGATATAATCTCTTAAACCCTGATAAAGAACAAAAAGTTTCATTTGTAGAACAGTGTTTAGGAAAAACTGAAGGACCGATTATGGCAGCCTCAGATTATATGAGAATGAATTCTGACCAAATTAGACCTTATACTAATAAAAGTTTTTATTCTTTAGGGACAGATGGTTATGGAAGAAGTGACACTAGAAAAAACCTTAGAAAATTTTTTGAAGTTGATAAAGAGCATATTGTTGCCTATGGACTGAGTGTGTTAGCAAAAGAGCAACTGATAGCTTCTAAATACGCTAAAGAAGCCATAAAGAAGTATAATATTGATGGCAGCAAACCAATGCCAACAAAACTATAAGATGTCAGATAAAGAGATTAAAGTACCAAATATTGGTGAATTTAAAGACGTTGAGGTAATTGAGGTGCTAGTTTCAAATGGCCAGTCAGTTTCTAAAAATGATCCACTTATTACAATTGAGAGTGACAAATCTAGTGTTGAAATACCAGCTTCTTTTGATGGAAAGGTTAAGTCTGTTAAAATTAAAGTGGGAGATAGGGTTTCAGAAGGTGATTTAATATTAACTGTAGAACAGTCTGGAGAAGAAGAAAAAAAAATAGAACAAAAAACTATTAAAGAAGCAGAACAAGTTACAAATCAAAATCAAGTAGAAAAAATTGCAAAAGTCAATCCAGCACAAAATACAATAAAAAAAGATAATTCAGAAATTTCATCTGCAAGCCCAAAAGTACGTAAATTTGCTAGAGAACTTGGGGTTAATATTAATGAAATAGTTGGTAGTGAAAGACAGGGAAGAATTGTGGAAGATGATGTAAAAAATTTTATATCCTCTAGAATTAATAAAGCTCCAGATAAGACCGAAGTTCAACCAAAAAAAATTGTTAGTGAATATTCTCATTCTGATTTTGGTGAAATTGAAGTTAAAGATATGCCTAGAGTTAAAAAATTAGCCTCTACATATTTAGTTAATTCTTGGACTACAATACCTCATGTCACAAATCATGATGAAGCAGATATAACTGAAATGGAAGATTTTAGAACTTCACTTACTGACATGTATACAGGGGAAAGAAAAAAAATTACTCCATTAGCTTTTATTGTTAAAGCTTTAGTTGCATCTTTAAAAAAGTTTCCTAGTTTCAACTCTTCAATAGATGATATTGAAAATGGAAAAATTACAATGAAAAACTATTTTCATGTTGGGATTGCAGTGGATACTCCACATGGTTTAATGGTGCCAAAAATTAGAAATGCTGACAATAAAAGCATCTCATATATTAGCAATGAATTGAAAATAGTAAGTGACCAATGTAGAAATTTAAAAATAGATAAGAAAGAATTTTTTGGAGGATCTATGACTATTACGAGTCTTGGAGGAATTGGAGGTTCATTCTTTACACCAATAATAAATTATCCAGAAGTTGCTATATTAGGAGTAGGCAAGGCACAAAAAAAACAAATTTTTATTAATGGGAAATTTGAAACAAGAACAATGCTACCGCTTTCTTTATCATATGATCACAGAATAATTGATGGAGCTGAAGCAGCTAGATTTAATAATGATCTAAAAGAAAATTTAGGCAAAAATTTTGCTTATAAATTAGCTGTATAGATATTAATGTCAAAAACATCATCATTATTTTGTGCATTATTATGTACATTCATATGGGGAACGACTTTTATAGCTCAAGATACTGGAATGGACGACATTGGCCCTTTCACTTTTAATGCTGTCAGGTTTTTTGTTGGTTTTTTAGTAGTAGCTCCATTAGCTTTTATTTTTGAAAGAAAAAAAATATCAAAATCAGTACAAAAAAATCAAAAAGAATTTATCAACTTGGCTATTTTAATAGGCCTATCTTTATTTTTGGGATCAGCACTTCAACAAGTAGCTTTACTCTATACAGATGTTGCTAATGCTGCATTCTTTACGATTTTTTATGTGCCAATGGTTCCGTTTATAATTTTTTTCATGTATAAAAAGCCAATTCACTGGAGTATTTGGCCTTCTGTTCTTCTTTGTGTGATGGGAGGTTATTTGTTAACTAATTTTTATAGCGCAACAGTTAGAAATGGTGATGCACTTATAATAATGGGCGCATTTTTCTGGAGTACACACATTATTTTTACTGGCAAAATTATAGAAAAATATAATCTTCCATTAACAATTGGTGCGATTCAAACTTTAATTGTTTCCTCGCTATCATTAATTATAGGATTAATTTTTGAAGATTTTATTTGGTCCAATATTCTTAAAGAAAAATTTCAAATCTTATATGCTGGAATTTTGTCTGGAGGCCTTGCATTTGTTTTACAAATATATGCACAAAAAAATATATCCCCTGCTCCCTCAGCAATAATCTTTTCTTTAGAGGGTGTTTTTGCGACAATTGCTGCTTGGATTTTATTAGATCAAATTTTAGATATAAATAATTTATTTGGATGTTTATTTATTTTATTTGGTGTTTTGTTTTCACAATTAGCACCAATATTAAAAAAAAATTAATTATATATTATTATAAATAGAATTATTGAAATAATTATTCTGTAAATAACAAAAACATTCAAAGAAAATTTGTTTATATAATCTAGGAAAAACTTAACTGTAAAATAAGAAAATAAAAAAGAAAGAGTGATTGATATTAGTACAAGATAGTTAAGCTCAAAGCTTTGACCAATGGCATTTTTTAACTGTAGCACACTTGCTCCAGCTATAGCAGGTATAGCTAGTAAAAAAGAAATTTTACTTGAATCAAATCTATTAAATCTAAAAAGTCTTGCAGCCGTTATTGTAATACCTGCCCTACTCACACCAGGTATTAAAGCAAGTATTTGGAACAAACCAATATATAGTATTGTTTTAAAATTTAAATTAGATGATATTTTTTTATCAAATTTACTTTTATCTGCGAGATATAAGATAATTCCAAAAATTAATGTTGTCCAAGCGATTATCTTTAAATTGTTTTCTAATAGGTTAACTAGACCTGTGGAGCTGATTACGTAGCCAGCTATTACAATTGGTATTGAGCCAATAATTAATAAAGATAATAACTTCTGATTATTTCTAAGGTCTAATAACTCTCTTCTAAAATAAAAGACTATTGCAAGTAAAGAGCCAAGATGGAGACTAACATCAATCATTAGTGAGTTAGAATTAAACTCAAATATTATCTCAACAATATTCAAGTGAGCTGATGAACTAATTGGTAAAAATTCTGATATTCCCTGAACTATTGATAAGATTATAATTTCAATAATATTTGAGAACATTTAATGCTTCGTAGCTTAAATATTCAATAATTTAAACAATTCCATTTTAACATATTAGATATGCATAAATTAAAATATTAAGATTTAATTGGATTTATTTCAAATTTAAGGTCATATATGCTGACCTTGTTTGTCTTTTATTACATAAAACCTTGATATATGCTAAATTTATTGAGGGTTAAATATGTCAGAAAATATGCTTAAATTTGTTAAAATAGGTCAACAAACTCCACCTAAAAGAGAAGTTGGAAATAGAAAAGAAGACTTTAACGAAATTTATAAGGAATTTATTAACGATAAAGCAAGNGAACAATCTAGCAGGTGTTCTCAATGTGGAGTTCCTTTTTGCCAGGTCCATTGTCCATTAAGTAATAATATTCCAGATTGGCTAAAATTAACTGCAGAAGGACGATTAAAAGAGGCTTACGAATTATCTCAAAGCACTAACAACATGCCAGAGGTGTGTGGAAGAATATGTCCACAAGATAGATTGTGTGAAGGAAATTGTGTAATTGAACAATCTGGACATGGAACTGTAACTATAGGTTCAGTTGAGAAGTATATTACTGATAATGCTTGGGAACAAGGATGGGTAAATCCAATAAAGGTTAAAAATGAAAAGAGTCAAAGTATTGGAATTATAGGAGCAGGCCCAGCTGGTCTAGCTGCTGCGGAGCAGTTACGTAAGTCAGGTTATCAAATTACAGTATACGATCGATATGATAGAGCTGGTGGTTTAATGATTTATGGCATTCCAAATTTTAAATTAGAAAAATTTGTTGTAGAGAGAAGAACCAAATTATTAGAAGAAGGTGGAATTAAATTTGTTCAAAATTTTGAAGTTGGAAAAGATGCTACATTAGAGCAATTAAGAAAAAAACATGATGCTCTTTTAATTGCAACTGGAGTTTATAAAGCTCGAGAAATAGATCTTCCAGGAAAAGATTTAGGAAATATATTTCCAGCCATGGAATTTTTAACAGCTTCAAATAAAAAAGGATTAGGAGACAAGGTAGAATTATTTGATAATGGAACTTTAAATGCTGAAGGAAAAAATATTGTAGTAATTGGAGGAGGTGACACTGCAATGGACTGTGTTAGAACTTCAATCAGACAAAAAGCAAAATCAGTTAAATGTCTTTACAGGAGAGACAAAGAAAATATGCCTGGATCTGCAAGAGAGGTAGCTAATGCAGAGGAAGAGGGAGTAGAGTTTGTATGGCTATCTAGTCCCAAAGAATTTATTGGAACAAATAAAGTTGAAGGTTTGATGGTGGATAAAATTAAACTTGGGGAACCTGATGACAGTGGAAGACGTAAACCAGAAATTCAGAACAATTCTCACTTTAATATTAAGGCAGACATAGTAATTAAGGCTCTTGGTTTTGATCCAGAAAATTTACCAAAACTATTTGGTTCTGAGGATCTACAAGTTACTAAATGGGGAACATTAAAAACTAATTTTGATACTATGGAGACAAATTTACCAGGTGTGTTTGCAGCTGGAGATATTATTAGGGGTGCATCTTTAGTTGTCTGGGCCATAAAAGACGGAAGAGATGTAGCAGTATCAATAAAAAATTTTTTAGAGACCAAAGAACTCAGTAAAGAGAAGGTTGCTTAATGAAAAATTATAAAAAAAATCTTAAAATTCTTGAGGATGGTCATGTTTATTCTAAAGAAATGGAGCATGACGCTTGTGGAGTAGGGTTAATTGCTTCTACAGAAGGTAAAAAATCAAGGAAAGTAGTAGAATATGGAATTAATGCCCTAAAAGCGGTTTGGCACAGAGGAGCAGTTGATGCTGATGGAAAAACAGGTGATGGAGCTGGAATCCATTTAGAAATTCCCTCAGACTTCTTTGCTGAAAAGATAGAAATCACAGGTCATGACCATGATGGTTCAGAAATTTGTGTGGGTATGATTTTTTTACCCAGAAACAATTATCAAGCACAAGAAAATGCAAGAACTTTAGTTGAAAGTGAATTAACAAAAAGTAATTTTAGTATTTATGGATGGAGACAGGTTCCTGTAAATCCAAAAGTTTTAGGTGAAAAGGCAAATCTTACAAGACCAGAAATTACTCAAGTATTATTTAAACATAATAATAAAGATTTAACAGAAAAAGAGTTAGAAAGAAAAATTTATGAATCAAGACGAAAAATTGAAAAAGAAGCTATTAAAGATGCGATAGAAGGTTTTTATATTTGTTCAATAAGTTCTAAGTCAGTTATTTATAAGGGCATGTTTTTAGCGGAGTCTATTGCAGATTTTTATTTAGATTTAAAGGATGAGAGGTTTATATCTCGATTTGCAATATTTCATCAAAGATTTTCAACAAACACAGCACCTAGTTGGGATCTGGCACAACCTTTTAGAGCATTAGCTCATAATGGAGAAATAAATACATTCAAAGGAAATACAAACTGGATGAAAGTTCATGAGCAAGAAATGAATAGTCCATTATTTGATAATATGGAAAATTTAAAACCAGTTATACAACCAGGATCATCAGACTCTGCTGCACTAGATAGTGTTTTTGAACTTTTAAATATTTCTGGCCAATCAGCACCCCTTGCAAAATTAATGTTAATTCCAGATGCATGGTCTAAAAAAAGTCAAACATTATCAAAAGATCACCAACAATTATTTAATTTTTTAAATAGCACAATGGAGCCATGGGATGGACCAGCTGCTATTGCAGCTACCGATAATGAATGGGCCATTGTAGCAGCTGATAGAAATGGGTTACGCCCAATGAGATATACTATTTCAAAAGATAAAATATTGTGTGCAGGATCAGAAACGGGAATGGTTGAAATCGATGAGAAGCAAATTCTTAAAAAAGGCAGATTAGGACCTGGAGAAATTCTTGGAGTTAGAATAGCTAAAGGTAAAGTATTTTCTAATGTTGAAATAAAAGACTATCTAGCAAAAGAGTTTAAACATTTTAACAATCAAATAATTGATTTAGAAAAGAAATTCCCAATAAAGAATGAAAAATCTACTTTTTCAGGTGATGAGCTAAAAAAAAGACAACATACATTTGGTTATAGTTTAGAAGATCTGGAGCTTATTCTTCACCCGATGGCAGAAGATGCAAAAGAAGCCATTGGCTCTATGGGTGATGACACTCCACTTGCAGTATTGTCTGACCGTTATAGACCGCTTTACCATTTTTTTAGGCAAAATTTTAGTCAAGTTACAAATCCACCAATTGATTCTTTAAGAGAAAACAAGGTTATGAGTTTAAAAACTCGTTTTGGTAATCTTGGAAATATTTTAGATTTTACTAATTTAACAGAAGAAAACATATACGTTTTAGACAGCCCCATATTATCAAATTCTCAATTAGAAAAATTTATTAATTTTTTTGGGGAAAAATCAATAACAATTGATTGTACTTTTGATAAAAGTGAAAATCTTGAAACTTCTATTGAGAGAATTAGAAAAGAGTCTGAAATTGCAGTTCGACAAGGCCTTACGCAATTAGTTTTAAGTGATAAAAATATTTCTGAAAAAAGATTACCCATCCCAATGCTATTATGTGTTGGTGCAATAAATACTTATCTTATTAAAAAAAAATTAAGAGGCTATGCATCAATCAATGCTCAAACTGGAGAAGCATTAGACACGCATTCATTTGCAACACTTATAGGTGTTGGAGCAACTACTGTTAATCCTTATTTAGCACTGGATAGTTTATATCAAAGGTTTGAAAAAAAATTATTTGGAAAGTTTGAGTACGATGAATGCATAGACAGATATATACAATCAGTAAATTATGGACTTCTGAAAATAATGTCAAAAATGGGAATTTCGGTAATAAGCTCTTATAGAGGTGGATGTAATTTTGAAACAGTTGGTTTGAGTAGAACAGTAGCATCAGAATACTTTCCAGGAATTTTATCAAAGATTTCAGGCATAGGGTTAAATGGAATAGAAAAAAAATTAAGAACTATTCACAAAGAAGCATTTGAAGGAACGGATGCAGTTTTACCAATTGGAGGAATTTATAGATATAGAAAGGATGGTGAAACTCATCAATATCAAGGTAAGCTCATTCATCTTTTGCAAAGTGCAGTTACATCAAATTCTTTTGAAGCTTATAAAAAATATGCAGAAGGCATTTATAATCTTCCCCCTATACACCTTAGAGACTTGATTGGATTTAGAGATAAAAATTTAAACCCATCCTTAGATATTTCAGAAGTAGAACCAATCGAAAATATTTTAACAAGATTTGGAAGTGGAAGTATGTCTCACGGTGCATTATCGAAAGAAGCACACGAAACATTAGCTATAGGAATGAATAGAATAAAAGGAGCCTCTTGTAGTGGTGAAGGTGGAGAAGATGAAAAAAGATTTATTAAGATGGAAAACGGAGATAGTGCTAATTCTAGAGTTAAGCAAATAGCTTCAGCAAGATTTGGAGTAACACTTAAATATCTAAATAACTGTAACGAAATAGAGATTAAAATTGCACAAGGAGCAAAACCTGGTGAGGGAGGTCAATTACCAGGGTTTAAAGTTACAGAAGAAATTGCCAAATTAAGACATTCAACACCGGGTGTAACCTTAATATCACCACCACCTCACCATGATATTTATTCTATCGAGGATTTAGCTCAATTAATTTATGATCTTAAACAAGCCAATCCAAAAGCAAGAGTTGGTGTAAAATTAGTAGCATCCTCTGGTATAGGAACAATCGCAGCTGGAGTAGCTAAAGCTAAAGCAGATATAATTTTAATTTCTGGACATAATGGAGGAACAGGAGCTACACCGCAAACAAGTGTTAAATATGTGGGGATACCTTGGGAGATGGGATTAACTGAGGCTAATCAAGTTTTAACTTTAAATAATTTAAGGCATAAAGTTACTCTAAGAACAGATGGTGGAATTAAAACAGGAAGAGATGTTGTTATTGCAGCCATGATGGGAGCAGAAGAATATGGAGTAGCTACTACAGCTTTAGTAGCTATGGGATGTATAATGGTTAGACAGTGTCACTCAAACACATGTCCAGTTGGAGTTTGTACTCAAGATGAAAAACTAAGAGAAAAATTTTCTGGTACGCCAGAAAAGGTAGTCAACTTATTTAAATTTATAGCTGAGGAAGTAAGAGAAATTTTAGCACAAATAGGATTTAAATCATTAAATGAAATAATTGGTAGGACTGATTTATTAAGACAGGTAAGTAAAGCTTCACCAAACTTAGATGATTTAGATCTAAACCCTTTATTTGTTCAAACAGATGCTGGTGAGAACACAAGATACTGCACAGTTCCAGAAATAAATTCTGTTCCAGATACTTTGGATCAAGAAATTTTACCTGAAATTAAAGAACAAATTGGAAAAGTAAAAATTATTGAAAAGGAATATATTATTAAAAATACTCATAGGACAGTTGGAACAAGAATTTCTAATCATCTTTATGAAAAATATGGATCTGAAAAACTAGAAGATGGCTTTTTATCTTTAAAGTTTAAAGGATCAGCTGGACAGTCATTTGGTGCATTTGCAATAAAAGGCTTAAAACTTATTTTAAAAGGTGATGCTAATGATTATGTTGGCAAAGGTTTATCAGGCGCAACAGTCGTAGTTAAACTTCCTGACGAAAGTAATCTAGTTTCACATGAGAATACCATAATAGGAAATACAGTTTTGTATGGAGCAACATCTGGAAAACTTTTTGCAGCAGGTCAAGCTGGAGAAAGGTATGCTGTAAGAAATTCAGGATCAATTTCAGTTATTGAAGGATGCGATTCTAATGCTTGTGAATATATGACTGGTGGCACAGTTGTAATTCTAGGCGATGTAGGAGACAATTTTGGAGCTGGAATGACTGGNGGAATGGCGTTTATTTACGATATAAATAAGAAATTTGATAAAAAAGTAAACCCAGAGACTGTAGTATGGCAAACACCAGAAACAGATTATTGGATAACTTATTTAAAAAATTTAGTTCAAGAGCATCACCAGGAGACAAATTCAGATTTTTCTAAAAAGATTATAGAAAATTTTGATAGAGAAATTTCTAATTTTATTCAAGTTTGTCCAAAAGAAATGATTGATAAGCTAAAAAACCCAATAAGTTTAAAATCTATTATAAAAGAAGTTAGTTAAAATGAAGGATATAAATATTTTTTGTTTTGGTTTTGGCCAAGTAGCAAAAAATTTTATAAAGAAGCTTAGTGTTGAGCAGTATAATATNAATTTGTCAGCAACCTCTAGAAGTGAGTCTTCAAAAAAAACATTCAATGGTATTAATTATAATAGCTATCTATTTAATAGNGAAAAATTTGATCAAAATTTAGTTGTAAAATTAAAAGAAGCAGATCATATCTTAGTTTCTATACCACCAGAAAATCAAGAAGATTTAGTTATAAAAAATTTTTCTAAATTTATAGAAAGCTCCAAAGTAAAATGGATAACATATTTATCAGCCACTAGTATTTATGGTGATCATAAGGGAGAGTGGGTTAATGAAAATAGCAAAACAAACCCAATTTCAAATAATGGTATTGCAAGATTGAAAGCTGAAAATGCATGGTTTTCTCTAGAAAAAAATAAGAAAATACCAATTCAGATATTTAGGTTATCTGGAATTTATTCTAATGAAAAAAATATTTTAATACGTCTAAAATCAGGAGGCGTGAAATTGATCAACAAAAAAAATCATTTTTTTTCTAGAATTCATGTAGATGATATTTCAAATATATTATTTAAATCTTTATCAAAATTTAAGTCAGGAGAAATATACAATCTATCTGATGATAAACCCTCTACATCTGAAGAGGTTACTTTATTTGGAGCAAAGATATTAAATATTGAAAATATCGAAAAAATTGAAGTTGACCAAATTAAAAGTGAGATGTTGAAAAATTTTTATAATGAGTCTAAAAAAGTTAGCAACAAAAAGATGAAAAGTTATTTTGATTATAATTTAAAATTTCCAAGCTATATCGAAGGATTAAACCATATTAGTTGTAATTTTATTTAGCTCTAAGAGTATTTTTTTTAAACCTCGTTTACTTGATAAGCTGTGATCACCATTTTTTATTATCACTAATTTTTTATTAGCTTTAGTAAATAACTTAAGAACTTTTCTAGAATAACTTGTTGGAACAACTTCATCTTTACTTCCATGAATCATAGTTACATTGATTTTAGATTTAATCTTTTTATTCAAGATTTTATTTTTTCTACCATCTTTTATTAACTGATAAGTGATTGGATACTCATAATTACCATGTTTTAAGTTATAAATTCCTTTCTTTATAGTTTCATTTTTCATTTTTTTTGTAAATTTTTTCCACATTAGGTTTTGTAAAAACTCTGGAGCTGAACCAATTCCTAAAAAACCTTTAATTTGATCTTTAAAATATTTAAATTGATTTAAGGAGAGCCACGCTCCCATACTTGAACCAACTAAGATAAATTTGTTTTTTTTAACTATTTTTTTTATTACTATTTCAACTTCTTTTGACCATTGTGTGATATTTCCCTTGGTAAATTTTCCTGAGGATTTTCCATGACCAGAATATTCAAGCGCAAGAAAACCAAGCTTATTTTTTTTTGCAAATTTTTGTATTGCTTGAGGTTTTTCACCTTCAATGTTTGACATAAAACCATGTAAAAAAACAATATAAAGATTATCTCTATATTCCTTACTTAAGTATCTTATTTGCTTGTTATTAAGGATCTTAATGTATTTAAATTTATTCATATAAGTTTATTAGAATTAATTCTTAATATATAGTTCTATCAAATGTCTTCAGAATTAAAAGTACTGCAAGTAATTCCTAAACTTGGATATGGGGGTGCGGAAACAGGCTGTTACGATCTTGCACACTATTTACCAGAAAATAATTGTGGTTCTTATATAGTAACTAGTGGAGGAGAGTTATTAAAATTTATTGATAAAAAAAAAGTAAAAGTAATAAAACTTCCCGTCCATAGTAAAAATCCATTTTTAATGCTCTTTAATTCAATAGCTTTGATTTTTATTATTTTACTAAATAATATATCTATTGTTCATGCAAGAAGTCGTGCTCCAGCTTGGTCTTGTTTGTTTGCAACAAAAATTACAAGAAGAAAGTTTGTTACAACTTTTCATGGTACTTATAATTTTAAAAACTCAATTAAAAAATTCTATAATTCAGTAATGGTTAGATCAGATTTAATAATAGCAGGATCAAATTTTATTTTTTCACATATTAATCAAAATTATCCAAAATATTTAGATTTAAAAAAAAAATTCTTAGTAATTTTTAGGGGAATTAATGTCGATTATTTTGAATTATCAACAATTTTAGACAGTGAAGAAAACAGACTTATTTCAGATTGGGATGTTGATAGAAATAAAAAAACGATCCTAATGCCAGGTCGGTTAACTGCTTGGAAAGGTCAGGAGACATTTATTGAGGCATTAAATCTTGTTAATAAAGAGTTGGGGTATGATTCTTTTAATGCTATTATTTTGGGTAGCGATCAAGGAAGAGACATTTATACCAAAAAAATTAAAAGATTGGCTGAGCAATATAGGCTAACTAGTCAGTTAAAATTTATAGAACATTGTAAAAATATGCCGTTAGCCTATAAAATATCAGACATTGTTGTTTCAGCCTCAGTAGAACCTGAAGCTTTTGGAAGGGTAGCAGTTGAAGCTCAATCAATGGAAAAACCAATAATAGCAAGTGATATTGGGGGATCTAACGAAACTATTATTGATAACGTGACAGGTTTTTTATTTCAGTCTGGTAATGCAGAAGCTTTGAGTAAAAAAATAATAGAAGTCTTACAATTAGACGAATCTAGATTGAAATCTATTGGTATAGAAGGTAGAAAAAATATAATTAAAAAATTTAATGTTGAAAAAATGTGTTTTTCTACATATTCAGAATACAAAAAATTATTAAATTAAATGCCATTAATAACATTGCCAGATGGAAACACTATTGAATTTCCAAATAAAGTAACAGGACTTGAGGTTGCTGAAAAGATTAGTAAATCTTTATCAAAGCAGGCAACTATTATTAGTGTTAATGAAGAACTTAAGGATTTAAGTTTTGTTATAGATGAGGATTGCTCAGTTAAAATTTTTACTTCAAAAGATAAAGAAGGTTTAGAAACTATTCGTCATGATACGGCCCATATAACTGCAATGGCAGTTCAAGAACTCTTTCCTGGAACACAAGTTACAATTGGTCCAATTATAGAAAATGGATTTTATTATGATTTTTCAAGAAAAGAACCCTTTACAGAAGATGATTTAAATAAAATTGAAAATAAAATGAAAGAAATTGTTGATAGAGATGTTCCAACTACAAGAGAAGTTTGGAAAAGAGATAAAGCCATATCTCATTTCAAAGATAAAGGAGAAATATACAAGGCTGAAATTATTGAAAGTATTCCGCAGGGTGAAGATGTTTCTATATATTTTCATGGAGACTGGCATGATTTATGTAGAGGCCCTCATCTGTCTTCAACGGGAAAAATTGGTAAGTACTTTAAATTAACAAAGGTATCAGGGGCTTATTGGAGAGGTGACTCAAATAATGAAATGTTGCAAAGAATTTATGGAACAAGTTGGGCATCACAAAAAGATTTAGATGAATATTTAAAAAGAATAGAAGAAGCAGAAAAAAGAGACCACAGAAAACTTGGAAAAGAAATGGATTTATTTCACTTTAGGGAAGAAAGTCCAGGATCAGTATTTTGGCATGAAAAAGGTTGGAAGTTATTTCAAAAATTAGTTGCATATATGAGAGCTAGACAAGAAAAAGCTGGCTACAAAGAAGTGAACACTCCTGAAATTTTAGATAGATCTCTTTGGGAAAAATCTGGCCACTGGGAAAAATATGGAGAGCATATGTATACTTCTCAAACACCAGATGAAAAAATATTTGCAATAAAACCAATGAATTGCCCAGGTCACGTACAAGTTTTTAATCAAGGATTAAAAAGTTACCGAGATCTTCCTTTAAGAATTTCAGAATTTGGAAAAGTACACAGATATGAGCCTTCAGGTGCTTTACATGGACTTTTAAGAGTTAGAGCTTTTACTCAAGATGATGCTCATATTTTTTGCACAGAAGATCAAATTACATCAGAATGTTTGATTGTTACTAATTTAATTTTAGATATTTATAAAGATCTTGGATTTGAAGATGTAATATTAAAATACTCAGATAGACCAGACTTAAGAGTTGGTGATGATAATGTATGGGACAAAGCTGAAAAAGCTTTATTAGATGCAGTTAAAGCTTCAAAGCTTCAATACACAATTAATAAAGGAGAGGGAGCATTCTATGGTCCAAAAATTGAATTTGTTTTACGAGATGCTATTGGTAGGGATTGGCAATGTGGAACTTTACAAGTAGACCTTAATTTACCAGGAAGATTAGATGCTTCTTTTGTTGATAAAGATGGAACTAAAAAAATTCCTGTAATGCTTCACAGGGCGTTATTTGGATCATTAGAAAGATTTATTGGAATTCTTATAGAAAATTATGCAGGCAAATTTCCATTTTGGATAGCTCCTTTACAAGCTGTTGTAATTCCAATTTCAGAGGAATTTGATTCTTATGCAAAAGAAGTAAATGAAAAAATTAATAATGCAGGCATAAGCTCTGAGGTAGATTTAAAAAACCATAACTTAAATTATAAAATTAGAGAACATTCACTATCAAAAATACCACTTTTATTGATTTGTGGAAAAAAAGAAGTTGACAGTAACTCAGTAACGATTAGAAGATTGGATACGAACAAACAAGAAAATATGGAATTAAACTTATTCTTAGAAACTTTCTCAGCTTTAAACAAAGCATCCTCAAACTAAGTGGCAGATTTTAAACAAAATTATTTTCAAAGAAGAACTAAAGATAAAGGTCCAAGATCTAACAATAGAATTTCTTCACCTGAGGTTCAAGTAATTGGAAGCGATGGTGAAAATATAGGAATCATAAATACAAATGAAGCCATATCAATGGCTAAAGAGCAAGGATTGGATTTAATTGAAATAGCTCCAAACGCAAAACCACCTGTATGTAAAATTATTGATATGGGTAAATTTAAATATGATGCTCAAAAAAAAGCAAATGTTGCTAAAAAGAAACAAAAAATAGTTTTATTAAAAGAAATTAAAATGAGACCAGTTACAGAAACTCATGATTATGATTTTAAAGTTAAAAATGCTAAAAAATTTATTGGAAAAGGTGACAAGGTAAAATTTACAATACGATTTAAGGGTAGAGAGCTACAACACTCACACCTAGGTAGAGAATTAATGGATAAAATAAAAGCTGATATGCAAGATATTGGCAAAGTTGAATTGCACCCAAAGTTTGATGGTAAGCAAATGATCATGGTTATTCAGCCTTTATAAGGCTTAATAGAGGTTGTAAATCCATTCCAATATTTGTATAAGTCCGCAGAATTATGCCAAAATTAAAAACTAAAAGTTCAGCAAAAAAAAGATTTAAAATCTCAGCTACAGGGAAAGTTATGATGGCTCAAGCTGGAAAGAGACATGGTATGATAAAAAGAACAAATTCACAAATTAGAAAATTAAGAGGCACGACTGCTATGTCAAAACAAGATGGCAAAATAGTTAAATCATACATGCCTTACAGTTTAAGAGGATAAAATGGCTAGAGTAAAAAGAGGCGTAACAAGTCACGCAAAACATAAAAAAGTTTTAAAAGCTGTCAAAGGTCAATGGGGCAGAAGAAAAAGCACTATAAGAGTTGCAAAGCAAGCTATGGAAAAAGCTATGCAATATGCATACAGAGATCGTAGAACTAAAAAAAGAGAATTTAAATCTTTATGGATACAAAGAATTAATGCAGGTGTTAGATCTGAAGGAATAACTTATTCAAAATTTATTAATGGTTTAACTAAATGTGGAATTAAGTTAGATAGAAAAATACTAGCTGAAATAGCATACGATAGCCCAGAAGCCTTTAAAACGATCGTTCAAAAAGCTCAATCGGCACTAAATTAATCTTCACTATTGTTTTTCTTCGGTGAAGAAATAATCTCTCAATATGTCTGATATTAAAAAAATAAAAGATGAATTTCTTTTAAAGTTAAAAGAAAATTTGGATTTAAATCAAGTTAATCAAATTAAAACAGAACTATTTGGTAAAACTGGGTTAATCAGCTCGCAATTTAAACAGCTTGGAAAATTAGCAGAAGAAGAAAGAAAAAAATTTGCATCAGATTTAAACTTAGTCAAAAGTGAACTTGAAAATTTAATTACTATAAAAATTGATGATATTGAAAAAAAAGAGATTAACAAAAAATTAGAAAAAGAAAAAATAGATATAACTTTACCAGAGAGACCTTTTGTTCAGGGAAAAATTCATCCTGTATCTCAAGTTATAGATGAAATTTCTTCAATTTTTTCAGAAATTGGTTTTAGTGTAGAAGAGGGACCAGATGTTGAAAATGAATATAATAATTTTACTGCGTTAAATACACCTGATAACCATCCTGCAAGAGATATGCATGATACTTTTTATCTAGATGATACAAAAGAGCTACTTTTAAGAACACATACTTCACCAGTTCAAATTAGAACAATGCTTAATGATAAACCACCTTTTAAAATAATAGCNCCAGGGCGAACATATAGATCTGACAGCGATCAAACTCATACTCCAATGTTTCATCAAGTTGAAGGGCTACATATTGATAAAAATATAAATATGGGGCATTTAAAAGGATGCTTAAATTATTTTATTAAAGAGTTTTTTGAGGTTGATAAAATTAAAATGAGATTTAGACCTAGTCATTTCCCATTTACAGAGCCATCTGCAGAAGTTGATATTGGNTATGAAATAAAAGATGGAAAAATAGTAATTGGGGAAGGTGATAAATGGCTAGAAGTTTTAGGTTGTGGAATGGTTCATCCCAATGTTTTAAAAAATGTTAAAGTAAACCCTGATGAATTCCAAGGTTATGCATTTGGAATAGGAATAGATAGGCTCGCAATGTTGAAATATGGCATTAATGATTTAAGAGCCTTTTTTGATTGTGACTATAGATGGCTAAATCATTTTGGATTTGATCCAATAGATGTCCCAACAAACTATAGGGGCTTAAGCCGATGAAGATTACAACAGCATGGCTCAAAGATCATTTAGATACCAAACTTAATGAAAATCAAATCATCGATAAACTTACAGATATTGGTTTAGAAGTAGAGGGTGTTGATAGTCAATCAGGAGAGCTTGATCAATTTGTAATTGCCAAAATTTTGAAGGCTGAAAAGCATCCTGATGCAGATAGGCTTAGAGTATGTGATGTTGATATAGGTTCGGGCAAACCAGTAAAAGTTGTTTGTGGAGCTCCAAATGCTAAAGAGGGTTTATTAACAATTTATGCTCCTCCTGGTGCTGTAGTGCCAAAAAGTCAAATGAAATTGGTGGTAAGTAAAATAAGAGGTGTAACCTCATATGGAATGCTTTGTTCAGAATCTGAACTTAACCTATCAAACGAAAGTGATGGCATAACAGAGCTTTTACCAGAAAAATATAACAAAAAAGTAGGAGAAAATTATTTTCCAAAAAAAATTTTAAATGTAATTGATATTTCTATTACACCAAATAGAGCAGATTGCTTAGGGGTTAGAGGAATAGCAAGAGATTTAGCTGCTGCAGGCGCGGGAAGATTAATAAATCAAAAAGAAAAAAAACTTGATAAAAAAAATAAACAAACAATTAGTGTAAAAATTGAAAATGAAAAAAATCAAGCATGCATATCCTTTGGTAGTTGTTTAATTAAAGGAGTAAAAAATACTGAAAGTCCAGAGTGGCTAAAAGACAAAATAATTGCTCTAGGCCAAAAACCTATTTCGGCAATAGTTGATATTACAAATTATGTAATGTTTGATTTGAATAGACCACTTCATGCATATGATGTTGATAAAATAGATAAAGGAATAGTTGTAAGAAATTCTAAAAAAGGTGAAACATTCGAAGCATTAGATAATAAGGAGTATAAATTAGAGGATGAGATGTGTGTCATATCAGATGCGTCAGGCGTATTAGGTCTTGGAGGCATAATAGGAGGCACAAGAACTGGAACTGAACTAGATACAAAGAATGTGTTAATTGAGTCTGCTTACTTTAGTCCACGATCAATCAGAAAATCATCTAAAATCTTGAATATAGATACGGATGCAAAATTTAGATTTGAAAGAGGTATTGATCCATTATCAATTGATCAAGGACTTGAAAGAGCAGCTAATTTAATACAAGAAATATGTGGCGGTGAAGTTAGTGAATTTGATATTCAAAAAATTGAAGATGTTAAAAAAAAATCATTAAAATTTGATCCTTCTTTGTTTGAAAAAATTACTGGATTTAATATTGATATAAAAGAAATGATAAAAATCTTAGATAACCTAGGATTTGAAATTAAAGAAAACAAGGGAATGCTAGATGCCGTTATACCATCTTGGAGACCAGATATTTCACAGGAAGTTGATGTGGTAGAAGAACTTGTAAGAATNAAGGGNTATGATCAAATTAAAATTATTGAACCNGAAAAAGTTAGAAAAAAACAAACATTAAATTTAAAACAAAAATTATTTCATTTTTTACAAAGATCTATTGCTTCTAAGGGGTATTTTGAAGCTATCACATGGTCTTTTACCGACAGTAAAATTAATCAACTATTCATTGAAAATAACAAAGAAATTAAAATAATTAATCCTATAAGTTCTGATTTGAACGTTTTGCGAAGTTCAATTTTTTCTAATTTGATAATTCATTTGAATAAGAATTTAGGAAGAGGATTTAAAGATTTGTCATTTTTTGAAATAGGTCCAACTTTTTTAGGATCTGAGCCAGGAGAGCAACAGACAGTGGCTACTGGATTAAGATCAGGAAAATTGGGTAGGCAGAGCTGGCTGGAAAAAGAAAGATTAATAGATGTGTTTGATGTTAAAAGTGATGTTATCAAAAGTTTAGTTGAAGCAGGTTATAATAAAGATAAGCTCTATATTGATGATGAAACACCAAGCTATTATCACCCTGGAAAATCAGGAAGAATATTTCTTAACAAAGGAAAAGAAAAAGTAGTTGCTTTTTTTGGTGATATTCACCCAGGTATATTAAAAAAATTAGATATTAAAGTTGAGTCTTTAGTGGGTTTTGAAATATTTTTAGACAATTTAAAACAGCCAAAAAAATCATTAAAAGATCAAAAAACTCAGTATAAATATTCAGATTTTCAAAAATCAGAAAGAGATTTTGCTTTTGTTTTAGATAAAAATTTTAAAGTTCAAGAATTAATTGAAACCATCTCTAATGTAGACAAAGAGTTAATAAAATCTGTCAAAGTATTTGATGTTTATGAAGGAGCGAATATTCCTGATGGTAAAAAATCAATTGCATTAAATGTAATTATTCAATCTTTAGAAAAAACTTTGGCTGAGGATGATTTAAACAAAATTAATCAACTTATTATTTCTGCTGTTGAATCCAAAACTGGTGCTAAGATTAGATCATAATCATGACAAAAATTGATCACATCAGAAACTTTGCAATCATTGCGCATATTGATCATGGTAAATCAACAATTGCAGATAGGATAATTCATAGTTGTGGTGGTCTAACCGAAAGAGAAATGAAGGCACAAGTTCTAGACTCAATGGATATTGAGAGAGAAAGAGGCATAACTATTAAAGCTCAAACAGTTAAACTTAATTATAAAGCAAAAGATGGTAAAGAGTACATTCTAAACATAATTGATACTCCAGGACACGTAGATTTTAGCTATGAAGTTAGTAGATCTCTGTATGCATGTGAGGGATCTATTTTAATTGTTGATAGTACCCAAGGAGTAGAGGCTCAAACATTGGCTAATGTTTATCAAGCTTTAGACACCAAGCATGAGATAGTACCTGTACTAAATAAAGTTGATTTACCAGCATCAGACTTAGAAAAAACAAAGAAGCAAATAGAAGAGGTCATNGGTATTGATACTGAAAATGCCATACCTTGCTCTGGAAAAACAGGTGAGGGAATAGAAGATATTCTAGAACAAATTATTGTGTCACTACCAGCTCCTGAAGGAGAAACAAATGCTGATTTAAAATGCTTATTAGTTGACAGTTGGTATGACACTTACTTAGGGGTGGTTATTCTAGTTAGAGTTATTAATGGAAAAATTTCAAAAAATATGAAGATTAAAATGATGTCTACTGACCAAGAATATATAATTGAAAAAGTAGGTGTATTTACTCCAAAAGCAACTGATGTTAATGAATTAAATGCAGGAGAAATTGGTTTTATAACAACAGGAATAAAAATTTTATCAGAAACAAAAGTGGGAGATACTATTTGTGATGCAACTAAACCACCTCAAGAAGCACTACCTGGATTTAAACCAAGTAAGCCAGTTGTATTTTGTGGTTTGTTTCCTGTTGACAGCTCTGAATACCAAAAATTAAAAGATGGTTTAGGTAAACTTCAATTAAATGATGCTAGTTTTTCATATGAGGCAGAATCTTCATCTGCGTTAGGTCTTGGCTTTAGATGTGGTTTTTTAGGTCTCTTGCATTTAGAAATTATAACTGAAAGATTAGAAAGAGAATTTGATATAAATTTATTAACCACAACACCAGGGGTTGTTTATAAAGTTCATATGAACAAGGGGGAAATAATAGAGTTACAAAACCCTTCAAGTTTACCAGAACCCACTCTAATCAAATTTATTGAAGAGCCTTGGATTAAAGCAACAATTATTACACCAGATCAATATCTTGGAGCAATTATAAAAGTTGTCAGGATAAAAGAGGAGTACAAACAAACTTAAGTTATTCAGGTAATAGAGCAGTTTTAAATTATGAAATCCCTCTAAATGAAGTTGTTTTTGATTTTAATGATAGACTTAAATCAATGACTAGTGGCTATGCAAGTTTTGATTATGAGATCATAGGTCATAGAGAGGGAGATTTAGTAAAATTAGGAATACTTGTTAATGCTGAGCCAGTTGATGCTTTATCAATGATGGTTCATAAAGATTTTGCACAAACTGTTGGAAGAGAGGTATGTGAAAAATTAAAAGATTTAATCCCACGTCATAATTTTATGATTCCAGTGCAGGCAGCAATTGGAGGAAAAATTATAGCAAGAGAAACTATTAAGGGTTTTAAAAAAGATGTTTTAACAAAAATTCATGGTGGTGGAGCTAGAGATAGAAAAAGAAAACTACTAGATAAACAGAAAAAAGGAAAAGCCAGAGGAAAACAGTTTGGAAAAGTTGAAATACCACAAGAAGCATTTATAGGAGTGCTTAAAATTAATAAAGACCAGTAACTGGAGAGATGGCTGAGCGGTTTAAAGCGCACGCTTGGAAAGTGTGTGTACTGTTAAAGGTACCCAGGGTTCGAATCCCTGTCTCTCCGCCAGAATAGAAAAGACATTTAAAATCAAGGTTTATTAAGCAATATTGTGTGTATTAATATAATAAATTTCCCTCTTTTTTTTATAAAAATGCTATAATTATTTTATATTTCCAATACAAAAAAAATGAAAAACAACTCAACATATCAAGCAGACTCCATCAAAGTTTTAAAAGGTCTTGAAGCTGTTAGAAAAAGACCTGGAATGTATATTGGTGATACCGATGATGGAACAGGTTTGCATCATATGGTTTATGAGGTTGTTGATAACTCAATAGATGAAGCTTTAGCAGGACACTGTAAAAATATAGATGTTAAAATAAACTCTGACGGAACAATTACAGTTAGAGATGATGGTAGAGGAATACCTGTTGATATGCATAAGGGTGAAAAAATGTCTGCCGCAGAAGTTATTATGACTCAGCTTCATGCTGGAGGAAAATTTGATCATGATTCATACAAAGTATCGGGTGGTTTACATGGTGTTGGAGTTTCAGTTGTAAATGCATTATCAGAAAAATTAAAATTAGAAATCGATAGAGATGGAAATAGATATTTTATAGAATTTAAAGATGGAGCCTCAAAAGCACCTCTTAAAGTTATAGGAAAATCAAAAGAAACTGGAACACAAATAACTTTTTTACCATCAAAAGAAATATTTTCTTCAATTAAATTTACTCCAAGTATAATTATTAAAAGAATGCGTGAACTTGCATTCTTGAATAAGGGAATAAAAATAACTGTTAACGATTTAAATCAAAAAAAAGAAAAAATAATTGTATTTAAGTTTGATGGAGGAGTTTTAGAATTTGTTGATTTTTTAGACGAAAAAAGAGAAAAACTTGTAAATAAAACCGGTAATGATTTATTTAAGAAGCCTATTTATATTGAAGGAAAAAAAGACAATATTGAAATTGAATGTTCTTTAAAGTGGAATGCAAGTTATGGAGAAGACATCTATCCTTATACAAATAACATTTATCAAAAAGATGGTGGTACTCATTTATTAGGATTTAGGAGCGCTCTTACTAGAGTTATCAATAAATACGCTACAGAGCATAATTTATTAAAAAAAAATAAATTAACTATTTCAGGAGATG
>JGI26083J51738_10000277_pt1 | contig 27647 bp, 22 predicted proteins | sample SaaInl85LU_5_DNA_FD_51738 | JGI IMG/M metagenome (IMG submission 51738)
CGTGGAGTCTAAAAGATGTGAGTTGGTCGAGTCAGAGCCTATCCGTAAATGAGCTCTCAGGTGTCGCGCAGGTGGATTACGAAAAAGAGTTTAAGCAAAACGTCAGCACCACGATCCAAGCTGGTTTGATGCAAGTCGCCGGTGTTGATTTTACGGAGCTCTCACTCGCATTGAGTATGTCCGACCCTAGTGAATTAGGCATACGTAGTTTTCATGTGAATACAATGGGTGGGAAAATTTACGCGAATGATTTTACGCTCAAGCTTAAGGATCGTTCATCAGATCCCATACAGCTAAACTTGGAGCGTATACAACTCGATCAACTCGCAAAGGCGGTGCCACAATTTAAGGGTGAATTGTCTGGCTCCGTATCTGGAGCGCTGATCGTTCAGTCAAAATCTGCAGCCTTTCAAATCAACGGGGGTGGGCTAGAACTCGACTCTGAGCATGGGGCACGTCTTTCGTATTCAATGAACGGATTGTTGACCCAAGGCCTCAGGCCAGGCACCGCCGCATATACACAATACCTGCTTGCAGAACGGGCGCTTGAAGATCTTGCACTGCAGCGTTTTAAAATCGATTTCTTTCCAGATTCAAATGAGACCAAGCCGATACTGTTGACCTTCTATGGCGAATCGACACAGGAGGGCACGATCGTTCCAGTCGATTACACGCTAAACGTGAATGCCAATGACAGTGCTGGATTGATTCAGTTACTGCAAATGATGCAACGCGGTGAACTGGAACTCAACTAGAGTGCGTTGAACTCCAGTCTCGGGGAGGGCAGTTATATCGTCGACTAAGCCAATTTTGAAATTCGTTCTGCTATTCCTGCTTCGGCGCCTGCTTCAGTTCGGATGAAAAGCTCCTGCAGTCCTTTCGCCGATTGAGTGGCCGCTTTGATGCCCCCGTCTCCAACGCGCTGCACCTTGACCGATCCTGTTCGACTTTGCTTGCCCAATGATTTCCCGCCATAAGAGTGCCCGATAATGACACCAATCACACCCTCCATATTCTCGATTTTATCGATCATACGGCGACACTCTTTCGATGTGCTTTGGTGGCGTCCACGTGAGGGCATGTTACGAATGGTTTATCTAAATGAAGAAGTGGACTTGAACCGTTAATAAACGTGCATGAAGGTCAATGGAGAATGGCACTCACTTAGGAAAGTATCCGATGACAAGCTGAAGCACCGCGCTCATCACTCGCTATTGAAACGTTGCGTGCTTAGGCGTCGGAATCAAAGTCGTGCCCAGAACGAAGCCACCGATGAAGCCACCGATATGCGCACCAAAGGCAACGCCAGAACGGTCCCCAAGGATTCCGCTGATATCGAGTAAAATGCCTAGCGCAGCAAAAATCATTAATCTTTCTTGGGCAATTGGATGAGAGATCGGCCAAACATCTGGGTTGGGTAAGCGCCAACGCAGCGCCATTCCAAAGTAGACACCTTCCAGGCCGAGTAAAGCACCCGATGCGCCAAGGACTGGGATCACTGATTCGGGGTCTAGTAAGATTTGCCCGACGCTGCCTGTGATCGCTGTGAATATAAAGATCCCCAAAAACCAAATAGCTCCAAGCTCTCGCAACACCAACGATCCAAACACCCAGATAAAGACCAGATTCATTGCAATATGCTCCACATCTGCATGCAGAAACACGGCGCTCAATAAAGTGATGAAGGCGGGTAACTGATTCGGCTCATAGCCATTAGCGAGGAACTCCTGCCAACTCGCGGTCACTTCAGACGGAACCAACAAAAAGCGATCCATCCAATCATTTCCTTGCGCGGATAGAATTTCCTCCGCAGTAAACCCCAAAACACAGACCGCAAAAACCACTGCGAATGGCCAATAGGATCGAAGGAAAGTTCTGAATTGAGACATGAGGATTAATTAAATCGCTAATGGATGCTAAATCAACCGCTCACTCAGCGAGAGGTTGTCGGTGAGATGAATACATTTAGTTTATCTGACACCTTTGTAAAGATAGCGCTTGTTATCATTAACGAGCCGCTGCAATGCCTGTATCGTAAGCTTACTGCGAATCTCCGGATTCCCCTAAACGAAATCGATGCGTCAGTCCTTTAAGGAAATTACGTAAAAACTGATCGCCGCATTCCATGTAATGCTTGTGCGATGTCGCACGGAANAGGGCGCTGACCTCACTTTTGGACACTCGAAAGCCAACACCTTCCATGGTCTCGATCATATCCGTGTCTNTCATTTCAAAAGCGATGCGCAATTTCCGNAGAATATCATTATTATTGATCGAAGATTTGGATACTTTGGNAGCTGGGCGATCGCTCGGGCTACGGCGTTCTAAAATAAGACCATCCAAAAATGCATGAAGGTGATNGAGTTACCCAAACTGGGCCAGAGCTTTCGTTAGTCTGGATGGGTTAATGATGTGTTCTAAGTTGTAGAGTAAGTCAATGCTGGGGCGCAGGGAGGGCGTAGCCCGACCGGAGGCCCAGCATTGGGTTGGTGGTTCTTCTTTGATCTCCTCCTTAGCAAACTCAAGAGGCGTGATATATCCAAGAGACCTGTGCGGACGTATATTGTTATACTTCCATCGCCAGTCCTCGATGACGACACGTGCTTCGGACAGAGTCCATAGCTGCTCTCGGTTCAGGCACTCTTCCCGGAAGCGTGCATTGAAGCTCTCGATGTATCCGTTCTGCCACGGACTGCCTGGTTCGATATGAAGCGTCTTGATTTGATTATCTGCCAACNAAGCGCGCAGATCCTTCTCAATGAACTCAGAGCCATTGTCGCTGCGGATATGTTCGGGAGCCCCATGGATATCAATCAGCTCTGAGATAATGCGACGCACTTTCCGGGCATTGATCCGCCGGTCCACATAAATACACAGGCATTCCCGAGTGAACTCGTCGATTATATTGAGCATTCGTAGCTTCCCTCCACGCACCGTAGTATCGTGAACGAAGTCCCAGGTCCATANATGGCCCCCGGTGTGTCGCTTTAGTCGGCAGCCCGGTAGAGACGCCTTGTCGCCGCTTCTTAGGCTTCTTGGNTGGAACGNCCAGGCCGAGTTCTCGGCGCAGGCGTTGCACCATGCGTGTGCCAACCTTCCAGCCTTCATCTTTGAGTAACTTCGTCACCTTGGGATACCCCATCTCGGGATGCTGGTTGGAGACGCGTCGCAGGGCTGCCTTGAGCCTGGCCAGCCATGCATCTGGTTGCTTCGCTTCATAGGCAAAAGTGCTGCGGTGCAGCCCAAAGTGACGACAGGCCGCACGGGCCGTGCAACGTCCCCCGGAAACAAACTCTTCAGNGACCTGACGCTTGTGTNCGGGGCTCATAACTTTTTTTCAAGTGCCTCCTTCAGCAGCTCTTTGCCGAGCATCTCATCGGCCAACATNCGCTTGAGCCGGGCGTTCTCACGCTGGAGTTCTTTCAATTGCTTTGCCTGATCAACTTCAAGCATCCCCATCTCACGCTTCCAGCGGTGGAAGGTCTGCTCGCTGATCTGACGCTCACGACAGACGTCTTGGATCGTCTTGTCACTGCTCTCCGCCTCCCGGAGGATGCGGATCTTCTGTTCGGTTGTGTATCTTTTGCCTTTCATTGTCTGGTTCCTTTCTAGGGTTCCAGACTAACTTTTCAAGTGGACCAGTTTAAGCCACCTCGACCAGTCCAAGGTTGACTATTGAATGACTTCCAAAAGGGGGACTTTGATGGTGGAATCGTTGAGCTTTTTAATTGGGGCGAATTAGCCATAATTAAAGTCGGCTGAGGGTGGATCTGCGATGAGATCCATGAGGGCGGAGTCGCTCCTCTCCATTCATTCTTGAAATCCAGGCAAAAAAAAGACGCGCCCTTTATGTGCATTCTCCATGGGGACAAGAGGCACGGCGCGTGTGTTACCTCTAAAAGTTAAAATTAATCCCAAAAAGTGCAAGGATTTGTGCGTGCACTGAGATGGGGAGGTTCTATATCTAATGTTAATGGAATTTTCGAGGCGGCGGTTTGTGATTGGGAGTTTGGTGCTGGGGTGTTCGACCTTGGTGGGGCGCTTGTGTGGGCAGACGGTTTCTTTGCCTCGTTTGGAACTTGCTTTGCAGGCTTGGGTAGAGACTTTGTTGCCGTCGGATGAGGGCTCTCTTGGTGCGGGTCGTTTGAATGTGCATCTGGATGTGATCGAACTGGCGAGTGAGAATAAACAGTATCAACAGTTGTTGGAAATTGGTATCCGTTGGGCGGATACTGAAGCGCGGAAGCTCGGTGTGGAGGGTTTTGCTGAGCTGTCTCCGGAGCAGGCGGAAGGGCTGGTGAGTCTTGCTGAATCGATGGGCCTACAAAGTATGCCTGGTTTGTTTTTTTATCATACGCTGAAGGATGCGAAGCGGGTGTATTATGCACGTAAAGGATCGTGGGGCGGTGTGGGCTTTCCGCATGCGCCTCAACCCTTGGGCTACATGGATTACACGGAGGCGCCTAAATGAGTGCGGACTACGATGTCCTGATCATTGGCTCGGGTGCAGGTGGGGGCACGATGGCGTATGCCTTGACTGAGCGCCAGTTGAAGGTGCTGGTCCTGGAGGCGGGGCCGAAGTTTAATCCATTCACCGATTATAAACTGAGCGAGGAATCCTGGGAGACTCAGTATTTCCCGCATAAGGAACGATCCGAGGGGCGGCATATCTACGCGCCGCTGCAAAAGCTGCATTCGGCTTGGGACGATTTGCGCTCGTGGAATTCGGTTGCTGGTCGAATGAATCCATCGAACGAGCGTAAGGCCTACAAATACCACCATGTGCGTGGCGTGGGAGGCTCTACGTTAACGTTTACAGGTGAGTCGCATCGTATGCATCCGGATGCGATGCAAATGCGATCTCGCTTTGGGGTCGCTGCGGACTGGCCAGTTAATTACGCGGAGCTGGAGTCCTATTATTGCCGTGCGGAAACCTTGGTTGGTGTGGCGGGTCCTGAAGACGGTGGAGCGCGCTGGCGCAGTGAGCCGTATCCATTGCCTGCGCATGCTTTGGGCTATGCGAGTGTGCAAATTCAGAAGGGTGCGCGTGTCTTGGACTTGAATTGGGGGCCGAATGCGCGTGCGGCATTGTCGCGTCCGTATGATAAGCGGCCGAGCTGTAATTATTGTGCAAATTGCACGCGTGGCTGTCCGCGCACGGACAAGGGAAGTGTGGATGTGACCTTCTTACGCAAAGCGGTGGAGAGTGGTCTGTGCGAGATTCGCGCTGGAGTGGTCGTCACTCGTATTGAGTCGGGCAATGAGGATGCGATACGTGGCGTGCACCTTATCGATGAAGCAGGTGCGGAGGTCTTTCTTGAAACGAAGCAATTGGTCGTCGCTTGCGGTGCGGTAGAGACGCCGCGTTTGTTATTGGCTTCAGACAACTTGTGCAATGAGTCCGGTCAGGTCGGGCGCAACTTTATGGAGACCTTGTCATGGTCGGTGAGTGGCTTACACCCAGATCCGATGGGGAGCTATCGCGGTTTGCCGGCAGATAGTATTTGTTGGGATTTTAATGCGCCTGATTCGATACCCGATGTGGTGGGTGGTTGCCGTTTCTCGACGGGTGTGCATGAGGCTGGGCTGAATGGTCCGCTGGCCTATTCGAATCGTATCGTTAGCGGCTGGGGGCGTGCGCATAAAGCTGCGATGCGTGATGCCTTTGGTAAAGTGCTGACGGTTGGGGCGATTGGTGAGTCACTGCCAAATCCGAAGAGTTTTGTGGATTTAGATCCTGAAGCAATCGATGCGAATGGTCGACCGTTAGCGCGTATTCANAGTCACTTAGGCCAGGGAGAACTCAAGCGCTTGCGCTTTATGGCAGAAAAATGCCGCGCGATTTTAAAGGCCTCCGGTGTCGATAAATTTGTCGAGGAGTATGGCACCTATGACTATTTTAGTAGCACGCATGTGTTTGGCACCTGCCGTATGGGGAATGATCCCGAAAGCTCGGTTGTGGATTCGTATGGCCGCAGCCATCGTTGGAAGAATCTGACGATTATGGATGCGAGTATCTTCCCCAGTTCAGGCGGCGGCGAATCGCCTTCATTGACCATCGAAGCCTTGGCTTTGCGTAGTGCAGAACGCTTTGCGCGCTAGCGTTTACGTTGCTGCCTTGTAAGCGCGGGGAAATTCATGAAGGGGAGCTCAAGCTTGTAGGTCTCTACATACGTGGCACAAGCGGACTGGAGCTCGGACCATCGATCCCAATCATAGTCGGGAGCGGTGGCGATGTGTCGCATCAAGCTGTGCCATTCGACACGAGCCCGTTCGATATCGCCACGGCTGAGTTCCTCATCGAGGTAGGTTTCTATGCGTCGACTTTTGTTCACTATCGTATAGAGGATTTCGCTGGCGCCATCGCCATAATCTTCAGGTAGGCCTCGGCGCAAATAACCCGGGATGCTGCGNAGGCCGTAGCGTTCTTGGCAGAGCGCAGATAGGGGGCGTCCAGCGAGTGCTAATGCTTGAAAGCGATGACCTGCACGAATATTCGCTAGATCATATAGAATCTCTTCTATTGGGTAAGTGGCCTCTTCGAGGGCTGCGGCGATAGCTAGACCTTCTCCATGGTTGAAGAAGGAAAAGAGAATGCCGCGCCGAGTCGGAATGCCCTGCATGTCGATTAAGCCGAGCGCATGCCATTGCTCCGCGACACTACGCGGGTTCGACTGTTGTGGTGATGGGCCCTGCGAGTCCATTGCCGTTTCCGTGCCAGCGATCAAACGTTTGCGCTCGGTCGGATTTAGGAGCCCTTTACCGCTCAGGTCTTTAAATGCATGGATCTGCGCGTGACTGTAGTCCAGTTGCACGAGCAGTGTATTGCCGCGNTCGGTNATGCCGACACTCTGACCGCCTNGAGTCAGTTGTGGCATTTGCGGCAAGAGCACTTTCTCGATCTTATTTAACGTCCATAGCTTCGGNACGTTTGGTTTTTTCCCATCTGCGCGTGCTTGTTCGCGAAGCACTTTCACGATCCACTTGGAAAGTGTGAGACGGTTCTCGCAGTTATCTTTCGGAAAGGTCGCGATCGGCGCTTCGATTCCGTAACGTCGTGCCTTGCCTGTGCCAAACTTACAGATGGTGCCAATGCGTAAACTAGCAACAATTTTGGGGCTACTTAAACCGGGCCGCCATTGCGCGCCTTCTAGATACCATGTGTCTTTAAGCTCAAAAAGTTGGGCGGCGCGTTTACGCTCCCAGACGCCTTCGCTATTTTGAAATTCGACAACGGTGCCACTGGCTAGCTGTTGCTCTTTAAGCGTAGGCGTTTGCGTTGCAGGCGAGCTGCCGCGATGCTCGAGGAAATCATCTAAGCCTAAGCGAATAGGGGTTCGACTAAATAAGCGCTGGGTCAATTCGCGAGTTGCTTGCAGCGGGCTTTGATTTGCTTCAACAGCGGCTTGAATCACGCCGATAAGGGAGGGCCAGTCGACAATCGTTTCGCGTGTCAGTGTGAGTGGGCGTGCTTCCGCTAGACGTGGCTTGCCGTTGACATACAAGACCGTGCCGCGCTTATCCAGCCCTCGACGACCTGCACGGCCAAACATCTGTAAAAGTTCATCAGAACGTAGCATTCGATGTGCTTCCGCCACACGATATTCACGTTCGAGCACGAGCACGGAACGCATGGAAAAATTAATACCAGCAGCTAAACCAGTTGTCGCGACAATGACTTTAAGTTGACTGTTTTTAGCCAAGGGTTCGACCAGNCCAGCACGTTGCGCATAGCTCATTCCACTATGGTGAAAAGCGACGCGATTCTTAAGGCATCGGGTGAGCTGTGTGCCTGCCATAGCTTGTTGCTCTGGTGTGAGCACGAGCGGATCGTATTCGGGAAGCGCTGCAGCAAGTGTGCGTGCCAGGTTTTCGGCAACTTTACGTCTCGGAGCAAAGATCAGAATCGGGCCAAGCTCTGCGGCGAGTGCGCGCGCAATATAGCGCGGCCAGCGCCCATGTATACTCTTCGGAATGTGGTCGNGTAAGGCATCTAGATGGATTTCATCCAACGGCACCGCCCGTTCCTCGTGTGCGATCGATACCGCAGTGCGCCCACAGCGTTGTAGCCACTGAGTCATTTCCTGATAGTTGGCGACACTACCACTCAGTAAGAGCAACTGGGTCTCAGGAGGTGCCATCGCAATTGCGATTTCATAATTCACACCACGCGCCGAGTCGCCCAGCATTTGATATTCGTCAACCACTAGTAGCTTTGGACCACGCCCAGCGATCAAAGCGCGCTTTTGAGTTTCTAGAGTCGCGACGACCATTGGCGCATTCGTGTTATGCGTCACATCACCCGTGGTGATTCCGACATTCCAGCCCTTCGCAACCCACTCGCAATATTTATCATTCGCCAGGGCTCGCGTCGGCACCGTATAGACCGCTTTTCCTGGAAATGACTCCATGACTAGACTTTCGAAAATGAAGGTCTTTCCCGAGCCCGTTGGCGCATGCACAACCACATCATGCTTCGCACGCAAAAGGTTCACAGCCTTCTGCTGCCAAATATCCGGCACAATGAGTGATGTCGAAAGCGTCTCCATTAAAATGTGCCAAATTAGTGACCCGATAAGTAATGAAAACCCTTAAAGTGTCGACACTTACTTAAGAAGGCTTTTGGTCAAAAACTGCAGCCTTTGTTCGGCGGATAACACGGCCTCCTAAATTGTGAAAATAGTGTTTCATATTTGAAAGTATGTGCCACGATATGCGCATGAGTGATACCCCAACGATTCGCCCTGTTGTTTTAATTGGCGCCTGCTCACTGACTTTATTGGTGGGCGTATTGATTGGCTCAAGCCTCGCTGGAGGTGATTCGGAGTCGGGTGATCGCTTAGAGCGGAGCACAGCGAGTGCCTTGGATTCACGAGAAAACAATTTGCCTGAACCAGGAGCGGGGCGTGAGGCGGGCACAATGCTTTCAACAGATCCAAATGCGTCTGAAGCCGCAGCGAGAATGAGCCCAGAAATGGCTGACTTAAACGCGTTTCTTCAACTGACTCAGATGGATCCATTGAGTGCCGCTCAAGAAGCACTCAACGAATCGAATGATTTGGATCGAATCTCAAAGCTCGCTCTTTTGCTCGCAGAAGCCAGTCCAGAGGTGATGCCCGAGCTTGCGGATTTGATCAGTAATACCCGAAATGATTATGAGCGTATGCAGCAAATGGGGATGCTTTTTTACGCATGGGGTCGTATCGATGCACCTGCTGCAGTGACTTATTCGGAATCGATGGGTGGTCGTGTCGCGGGCATGACGACTGCAGTCGCACTCTCCTCATGGGCGAGTCTCGATCCGGGTAGTGCACGTGCATGGGTCGATGGTATGGAAAATCCTGAGCGCTATCAACGCGGCCTCATGATGGGCTGGAGTGAAAACAATCCTTTGCAAGCCCTACAATATCTTTCCGAGCAGAGCGCGGATTCTAATATNATGAACCGCTGGACCTCGGCAGAAGTGTCTCGTAATCTTGTCGCTCAGCGTGGGGTGATGGCGATCGATGATTTGGCTAGCTTACCCGCGAGCCGAAATCGCCAAGAGCTACTGGAGCGTTTGGCTAATGAGCTAGGGGAGACACAACCTGCGGCTGCGGCGGCCCGTTTAGCAAACATCAACGACCCAGAGGTGTTAAAGACTGCGGTGCCAGAAGTTGCCGAAGGGTGGGCTCAAGATGATCCCGAAGCAGCGGTGGCTTTTGTCACCGACTACAAGGAGAATGAACAGGTCTATGGCCGCGCGATGGCGAAAGTGATTGAAGAATGGGCAGAGCGCGATCCGTATGAGGCAGGCCAGTTCTTAAATGAGCAGCCAGCTTCACCTGAATTAGATCGTTCGGTGGCAGAATATTCCCGCGAAGTTGCCAAAATCGATCCCGCTGGAGCGATGAGTTTTGCAGTCTCGGTAAATGACGAAAAGTTACGTTCCGATACGATTCGCCGAGTGGCCAGAGACTGGAAACGCGCGTCGCTCGAAGAGTATACTGCCTGGGAAAAGGCAAATCCCGGCATTGTGCCAAAAGGTAAATAGTAGTTCTAGCGAACTGAAAACGCGCCAGAGGATACTAGCTAAGCGCCAGCCATCGCCAAGCCAGCGAGTCGTCCTCCCGTCCAAGCGGCTTGGAAATTAAACCCACCGGTAATGCCGTCGATGTCGAGGCACTCACCTGCAAAGTAAAGCCCAGGGACGAGTTTACTTTCCATGTTCTTGAAGTTGACCTCTTTGAGGCTGACGCCACCACAGGTGACGAATTCATCCTTATTAGTAGTCTTGCCTTGGACGGAGTAGCGGCCGTCTATGAGCTCGTTAATGAGTGTAGCCTCTCTATCTTTCGGGAGTTGTGCCCATTTTTGATCCTCAGAGATGCCGACGACTTCGACAAGGCGTTCCCACAAGCGACGAGGGATTTGCTCGAAGACTTTGCTTTTCACCTGCGTCTTGCCTTTGCGAAGGCGCGCGAATTTTTCACGTAGTTGATTTTCGGATACGGTCCCAAGCCAATTGATGGAAACCTCGAAATGATAGTTTTTCTCTTGTAGTGGACGAGCTTGCCATGCGGAGAGTCGAAGGATTGCTGGGCCACTGAGTCCGCGGTGGGTGATAAGGATAGGGCCAGTTTGAGGTTCGGGTTTGAGCTGGCGTGAAACGGCCTTCGCATCCGGCTTCGCTTGGCTACTCCGCGACAAGAGCAAAGGCCCTACGAGTGAGACGCTGGCGTTTTGCACGGAGAGGCCAGCGAGGCCTTGGGTGCGTTTATCGGCTAGGTTGAAGGCGAAGAGTGAAGGGGCGAGTGGGGCGATCGTATGTCCGAGCGCTTCGAGTGAGTGTGTAAGGGCGGACGCCTTGAGTGAACCAGTTGCGATGAGGACTTTATCCGCCGACATTTGGGTGTCATCGGATAGATGAACGATGAATGATGACTGATTTGCCTTCGTATCGCTACAGCGTGGCAAGGTGATGCGCTTGACTGCGGATTCCTTCCGGAGTTCGACGCCAGCTGCTTGAGCCGCATCGTGGAAACAGTTGATGATCGTCTGCGAGTCATCGGTGGTGGGAAACATGCGACCATCTGCCTCGGCTTTGATCTGCACACCGCGTTCAGCAAACCAGTTGATGGTATCTTGAGGCTGCCAACGATGAAACGCGCCACGGAGTTCACGAGCGCCGCGTGGATAGTTCTGGGCCAATTTTGCAGGATCGAAGCACTGATGGGTCACATTACAACGACCGCCACCCGAGAGCTTCACCTTGGTGAGCGTGCGCTTGCTCTGCTCGTAGATCGTGACTTTCGCCTTTGGGTTCGCTTCCGCTGCAGTGATCGCCGCGAAGTAGCCAGCAGCGCCACCGCCAATGATTGCGATTGATGGGGAGTTTGACCTAGTTGCTGAATGAGTTTCCGAAAGCATTAAACTATAATATTCGAAGCAGGACGTTCGACTATCAACGCTCAAATAGCTCTATCGAGGTAAATCTTAATTCCATGAGCATTCGCGGTGTGCATAGAGAAGCTTGCGAGGCACCATAAACTTTCGTGCGGCGTGAGACATGCCTGCGCTACCTTAAGAGATTTTTTTGGGTAGGGTCGCCTCGCCGAGGCGACCCTAACTCTTATGAAGGCTGAAAACATCCTGAAGGTAGTGCCATTCGAGACAGGCCTGCGTCAGGCCAGCACCTTGATCATCTTATTGCATAACTCGCACCTCCTCGGCTGCTTCAAGCTGGTGTCGCTGGGTAGCGCGGCACCGTCTTCGGTGCGCATATAGAAACTTGCGAGGCACCATAAACTTCGTGCGGCATGAGACACGCCTGCGCCACCTTGAGGCGTAATATATCGTGAGATACGCGGTTGCGACAGAGCGCAACCCTCCAGCGAATTCACTATTTCAAATGTTTTGTTCCTTCGATGAGCATGTTAACTACGCAGTCGTCGCTGATGTGGTCGGTATTAATCACTAGATCGTAGGTCTGTGGATCGTCGATGTCGCAATTGAAATGCTGCTTCATGTATTTTCGACGGGCGACGTCTTCATCATGAACGAACTCCTTGGCACCTTTTTCTGTCATGCCATGCGCATGCACCATTCGATAGATTCGATTCACTTCATTTCCGATCAATCGCACACGCAATACGTTCCGCATACCATGTGTAATGACATTGCCCGCACGTCCGACAATGATGCAGTGGCCCATACGACTTAAGCGAACAATGGTGCTAGTGGTTTTTTCAAAGAGTGACCAGAGGGAAGGGTGGCGGCCTAGAATCTCGTTGATCGAGCTCTCTAGTTCGCTGACAGTTGACTCTGGCATGAACTTCTCAAGCTCTGCTGGTAGGTCATTATCTTCTAGCACTTGTTGAACTAAATTTTCATCAAACAAACCCCATGGAACATAAGTATTGGGCGATTCGGCATTGAGTGATTTCTGTAACTCGTGAGCGATGCTTCGCCCTCTGGCACCTGCTTGCCTTGAGATCGTTATTGTCGGGTATGTATGACGTTCTGCTGTAGCATCGTGTCGCATGAGTTGAGCCGCTACATAGCCACGGCATTCATTGATGGTGGGGTAGGTTTTCATATCCAAGCCTTTCTGTATTATATAGATCGCGGTGGCGTGCCATCCGCTAGAGAACTGCTAAAAAGCTATCGAAATCGAGACGGCTTGGCAAGAAATATCGGCCGTTATTAGGCAGTCGAATACCATTGTTTAGAGGCCTTGAAGCTCTGCCTTGCCGGGTCCCTTGAGGCTGACTTTCAATCGGTTCATGTTGCCACATAGTTGCTGGTCGGAATGGGATCTAGTGAACTCACTAGGCTCAAAGTCCTTTCACTTAACTGCCCATTGATCGAGCAGTTCAAACAAGGCATCATGCATCGCTTGAAAAGTGGCGATAGGTTCCGATTGCATACGTTCGGGGTCTTGGATGTAGGGCGCGTCTACGAGCTCATTACTACAAGCTGCAGAAAGTAGACTGACACCCTCGGGGGTCACTTCAAGGTGGCATTGGAGTGCGAGCACCTTGGAGTGATGAATGAAGCCCTGATTGTCGCAGGCGTCGCTACAGGCGATCGGCGTGGCGTGGTAGGGCACGGTAAAGGTTTCTCCATGCCAATGAAATACCTTGAGCGATTCGGGCAGCGAACATTCATCGGGACATTCATCCGTTCGTCGAATCGGGAACCAGCCGATTTCTTTATTTGCTCCTGCGGTGACTTTCGCGCCCATGGCTACGGCGATGAGTTGTGCACCAAGGCAAATACCCATCACATGCTTCCCAGCTGCAATAACGCCGCGAAGATATCGCTTCTCCATCTCTAGCCATGGATGCTGATCGCTATCATGGACGCTCATGGGGCCACCCATGAAAACAAAGGCATCATACTTTTCAGGCGAGGGCAGCTGTTGCGTTTGGTAAATAGGAAGCACGTCTAAATGATGCCCATTCATTTGCGCCCATAGTGCAATGGCGCCGGGGCCTTCAAAGTTGATGTGCTTTACGCAAAGTATCTTCATGTAAATTTAAGGTAACTATTGAGTATTTATGTCGATACAACAGTTTCATTCAAAGTTGAATTCTAACCCCTTCTACATACGCTTCAGATCATGCGTCTAATTCGTCCCATATTAATACTCTGTTGCTTAGCTATCCTTGGGGCGATTGTTGGTTTCATGCTTTCAAAGCAGTTGCAGCGTCCTGTTGAGGTGACTGCTACTGATGTGCCTGCGAAGCATACAGAAATCCAGGTGAATGTTGCTGGCAGTGTCACGCTACCACGCGAACAGAGCCCTGAATTCCTTGAAATTGATTATCCCAAAAACGCGATACCAGGCGAACTGGTTCTGCAATTTTCGAATCAAGCTGACTATGCAGCATATTTAGAGATGCTCGCTGAAGCTGGTCAGCTACCACTAGGGCAGATTGACGCGTTAATGGTAATTCGGATCGACACTGGCACCTTAAACCGAGTCAATCCCAGAGGGTTTGAAATAANACCTAGTTTTTCTTATGAGGTGGCACGACCGCTGCCACCGATTGAATTATCNCCAGAAGCTTTGGCTAGTTTGAAAGGCTTCGGTCAAAGTGCTCGACAAATATCGGGAGGGCCCGTTGACGGCGACGGCACTGGGGTGCTAGTGGCAATCCTTGATTCAGGTATTCAAGCGCATTCTCAATTTGATGATGTATCTATTGTTCCAATTGATTTGGCAGGAGGTGGGGTAGCTGGGACTGGAGCGGCGCACGGCACATCCGTCGCTTCGATCATATCGGGCAGTGAAGGCATCGCTCCCAATAGTGACTTGCTCGTTGTTCGTGTGCTCGATGACGAGGGTCTAGGAAATAGTTTTCATGTAGCCGAAGGTATTGTGCAAGCCACGGACCTCGGTGCGCAAATTATCAATATGAGTTTAGCAGTGTATCAAGACTCTGCTGTGCTGCGACAGGCAATCAGCTATGCAAATGATAAGGGTGTGCTGATGGTTGCAGCTGCTGGGAACGACGGCTATACAACTATGCCTTACCCGGCGGCTTACGAAAGTGTTATCGCGGTGACTGCTGTTGATGCAAACGGGAAGCAGGCGCTGTTTCCAAACCAGTCCACATCGATCGACATCGCCGCACCAGGTGTTTCGATATTAACTGCCAAAGAGGACTTCGGCACGACGCTGTTTACCGGAACTTCCGCGGCAGCTCCATTTGTCAGTGGCACACTTGCTTCGATGCTCTCAGCGGAGCATTCACTGGCACCGAAGCAAGTCGTTGATTTAGTAAAAAACTACCTCAATGATGCGGGGAGCCCGGGCGAGGACAGCGCCTATGGTGACGGTGTGATTGATTGGGATCGTCTGCGAGAACGAGATACGCCTGGCATCTTAGATTTATCCATCGCTGACATACACCTCGATCCATCTGCGCAGCCCGGAACCACGATGCCAATTGAGGTGACCGTGCAAAACCGCGGCACGTCCTGGTCGGCAGAATCCGAACTGGATATTGTTATTGGTGAAGCAGACCCAGTAAGCTTTACCATTGGAGCGCTTGGCCCCGGATTAACTACCACACGTAAAGTGTTTACTGCCGTGCCTGCGGACAAGCAGGCTGGGCGTTTGAGTATTTCCGCTCAGATCTTACCTAAAGATTTGAACACCGATGTCCGTTTAGAAAACAATCGTAAGGGTGCCTATTATCAAGCGAAGTAGGCAAACGCATCCAACTACATGTCGCTAACACTGATGCCTAATTGATGCTGCACCTCTGGAAATTCGCTTAGTTCAGCGACAAACTCATCCACAGAAAAGTCGGCGACCATGAAGTCTTCATATTCAAAAGTCGGTGTCTTGGTTTGACCGCTCAGTGCGACCATAGCATCCATGTCTTTAGCGTTTTTTAGGACATCGCGCACATCAAGGTCGACTCCCTGAGCATTGAAAAAGGTGAGCGCTTCGCGGCACCATGGGCAGGCAGGTTTAATGTAAAGAATAGGTGTGGTTTTTCGACTCATATCTTGTGCTTAAGCATAGGATATCTTCGCTCGAAAACAACGTAAATTGAACAATATTTGACTTTATTTTTCGTAGTCTTGCGCTTTGGACGATAGCTCTATATTAAGAGCGAATTTAATGCTATCTATGACACTTCCAACTGCACCTGATTCCCAAACGATATCTGTTCGAGGTGCGCGTGAACACAATTTGCGCAACGTCGATGTGGAGCTACCGCGTAATCAGTTTGTGGTCATTACGGGTGTGAGTGGTTCGGGTAAATCATCGCTAGCGTTCGATACTATTTACGCGGAAGGCTATCGTAAATACATTGATAGTCTATCAACCAAAGCACGTATGGTGCTTGAGCAAATACCGAGGCCGGACGTTGATTTCATAGAAGGCTTGTCGCCAGTGATTGCTCTTGAGCAACGCACTGGAGGTGGAGGCAATCCTCGTAGCACAGTGGCTACGGTAACCGAGATTGCTGATTTCGCGCGTGTGCTGTGGGCAGTGTGCGGCACTGCCTATTGCCCGAAAGATGGCGCACGTATCGAGCGACGTTCGATGGACGATTGCCTGACACGTGTGTTTGCAGAACCAGAGGGAAGTCGCTTAATGATTGTGGCACCTTGGATGTCTGCAAAGCCAGCGATCTTACGTGAGGAATTACCGCGTCTACAACAAAGAGGATTTCAGCGTGTGCGTTTAAATGGCGAACTGTTTCGTTTAGATGATACGAACATTATCGATTCGAAGGCCAAAGAAATTGCTGTGGAAATTGTGATTGATCGCATTCGACTTCGAGCCGACCAGCGCAGCCGTTTAGCCGACTCACTCGAGCTAGCATTTAGCGAAGGCGATGACCGTGCACTTATTTTGGTCGAAGATNAAACTCAGGCNAGNGGTTGGCGCGAGTTAGCATTAAGTAATCGTCTTGCCTGTGTGAATTGCGGTGATGTTTACGAGCCGATCTCACCGCGTCACTTTTCGTGGAATCATGCCGAAGGCGCGTGTCAAGAATGCGGTGGCCTTGGAGAGACCTTGCAATTTCAGCCAGAGCTTTTGGTCCCAGACGCAAGCAAGTCGGTGCAAAAGGGGGCCATCAAACCTTGGCGCTTAGGATCTAAGCAGATGATCATAAAGCGAAATGCTATCCTCAAGCAACTCGCTGAGCAGCTACCTTTTGACCCTAAAATACCTTGGGATGAACTCGACCCGAAAGTTCGAAAGCAAATTTTACATGGCACTGGAAAGCGCATATTCAGCTTTAAGTTGAGAGGTGGAAATACAAAGCCAGAAGCCATGACTTTTGAGGGTGTCCTTGCTGACTTAGAGGAGATGCGACGAACGACCAGTAGCGACGGCTTGCGCGCACGATTGATGGCTTTTCAAACGAGCAGTCCATGTGAAGCTTGTCGGGGTCAACGTCTAAGCCCCGCGAGCCTGAATGTATTAATCGAAGGCAAGTCGATTACCGACCTTTTGGCGATGTCTCTAGCCGAGGCGGATGCCTTTGTTGGTGTGCTCGAATCGAGTCCGAAGTATGCGCAAGTGAAAGATGCGGTGCGTGGTCTATCCTCGCGGCTACGTTTTTTAAATAAGGTNGGCCTCGACTACCTGACGTTGAATCGAAGCTACAGTAGTTTGAGCGGCGGAGAAGCGCAACGAGTGCGCTTAGCCACTCAACTCGGAATGTCGCTCATCGGTGTGGTTTATTTATTGGATGAGCCGAGCATCGGTTTGCACCCTTTGGACAATCGTCGTTTAATCGAGACTTTGATTGGTTTAAGAGATCGAGGTAATTCTGTTGTGGTCGTCGAACACGATGGCGAAACTATGCGTGCTGCCGATCACTTGATCGAGCTTGGCCCGGGTGCTGGTGTTGAAGGTGGTCGGCTTATTTTTGAGGGTAGCCCAGAGGCATCTTTTGAATCGAAAGAAAGCTTAAGCGGGATGTTTCTGAGTGGCGTTCGGCGTGTTGAAAAAAATGCCGACCGACTACGATCAGCCTGTGATTGGCTAACAGTCTATGGTGCAGCTGAGAATAATTTAAAGGCGATTGATGCACGTTTCCCTGTCGGCTTATTGACCGTTGTGTGTGGCCTTTCAGGCTCAGGGAAAAGCACATTGATCAATGACATCTTGGCAAAATCAGCGGCGTTTCAACTAAATCGTGCTAAGGCAATACCAGGTAAACATGCGAGCTTAGACGGCCTCGACCATTTTAAATCGGTGGTGCAAGTCAACCAAGAGCCAATCGGACGCAGTCCACGTTCTAATCCCGCAACCTACATCAAATTATTTGATCAGTTACGCGACCTCTATTCGAAATGCTCATTGGCTAAAATTCGCGGTTATAAAAGTAGCCGTTTTAGTTTCAATGTTAGCGGAGGTCGCTGCGAACGCTGTAAGGGCGATGGTGTGATTAAATTAGATATGCAGTTTATGGCGGACGTCTATGCCGAGTGCACCAGTTGCCAAGGGCGCCGTTATAATCGAGAGACATTAGATATCCGCTTTAAGGGATTTAGTATCGCTGACGTGTTAGCCATGAGTGTCGATGAGGCTCTAGAGGTCTTTAACAAACAACCGCGTATCGCCGAGAAGTTGCGCACACTGTCGGATGTTGGCTTGGGGTATATTAAGCTCGGCCAACCAGCGACAACGCTTTCAGGCGGTGAAGCGCAGCGGATTAAGCTATCCTTAGAACTGAGTAAGCGTCAACAAGGCGAGACGCTCTATATATTAGATGAGCCAACAACCGGGCTCCATTGGTTAGACGTGCAGCGCCTAATGGATTTATTGTTTAAGCTGCGCGACGCTGGAAATACAGTGCTCGTTATTGAGCATGATCTCGATGTTATCCGTATGGCTGATTGGGTTGTCGAACTTGGACCAGTTGGTGGAGATCTTGGGGGCGAAATCGTCTTTGCTGGTGATGGCATTTCCTTTCAGCAAGGCAAGGGCACGCCGACTCAGTCAGTGCTGGGCTGATTCTCGTAAGCTTTCACGAGCAGACCGCCTCTGGATAAATTAGAAGNTGCAAGCACTGCGGGCGCCACCAGTAGCGACCCTAAGATTAANCATCCGATGCACGCTTTTTATAGGTTTCGCCGCCGTCCCAAGCAGATTTCAAGGTAACGAACTCCGTCTCGTAATGCTCGGTTAATAAACCTTGTTTACGAAGTGCAATAACGGTCTGTTTAAACGCTTTTTTAGAGGTATTAAAGGTCTCGCGAATCTCTGCGGGATCGGTCTTATCGTTAAAGGGAAGGCTGCCGCCTGCTTCTTCGAGTTTCTCAAGTATGAGCTCCGATAAAGATTCAACACGCCGACGCCCGGAGANATCTCGGCGGATATCAATCTTGCCGCTATCATGCACTTCCTTGATGTATCCAGTGAACTGATCACCGGGTTCTAATATGTCGGAAGTTTCCTCATGGTAGAGCAGGGCGCGGTGCTTCTTGTCTACGATTGCCTTATAGCCCAAAGGTGAGTTGTCGTAAATCAACACTTGGACNGGTTGGTTAGGATGATACTCTGGCTTCGTTTCCGAAAAGTGACGGTGTAATCGGCAGGAGGCGACAATACGATTTGTGTGCTCGTCGAGATAGACTGCCACTAATGCGCCATCGCCTTCATTAAAGCTCCATTCGCCTTGTTCACGATACGGTAGTAAGAGATCCTTCTTGAGTCCCCAATCGAGAAAGGCGCCGACTTGATTTACGCTGACAACTTCGAGGTAAGCAAATTCACCAACCTGCACAAAGGGTGTCTCCGTTGTCGCAACGNGACGATCTTCAGAATCGTTGTAAATAAAGACATCGATCTCATCACCGATATCCATCTCTTCTGNGACGTAGGCATTGGGCAATAGAATATTATCCAACGGTTTAGCATTTAGATACAGACCGTGATCTGATTGCTCTACGATAAGTAATTTGTTAAAGCGGCCAATATGGATCATAAAATATGTTTCGGAGGAGGGCGTTTAGCATTCAGTCGCTNGCTGTGTGGCAAAATCAAAACTGATGTGTTTTTTTAGGAATAGAGTGATTGGTTCTGACCTAAGCGTCTGCAAATGAATAGGCGCGTTCTGGTGCGTCTTGGTTAATATTCATACGATCTTTTGTGATCGGTCGAGTGAGCACAACGGTGGTTTTGTCTGTAGATTTTCCTTGGTAGGTCGTTTGCCCAAGCCACGGACTCTTTTTTACCGTGAAGCGATACCCCTTTGATTCAAGGTCTTTACCTAGGGAAACAATCTTATTTGAGTTGGTGTTGGTTCCTGAAAAATCGATAACTAAGTGCCCGTGTTCACCTTTATCTTCATCTAGGCGGCAATCCACCTCGGGCGTATGCTTTTGGATGATAACGAGGAGTTTTGCGGCTTTTTCGAGTCGATGGCGTAGGCTACGTGCTTTCATGGGTTTTACTGTATGACTTATTGATAGTTAATCAAGAGTCGCATTTGGGATAAAGCGAATCATTCAAAGTGCTGCGCCAAGCAGACGAGCTACTTCAGCCTTTNTTGGAATGGCTGTTCGGGCGCCGTTTTTCAAGCAGGTCAATGCACCCACTGCGCACGCACTTCGCATATTATCCCTCGGGCTCATTCCTTGTGCGACACCGAGAGCGAACGCGCCATGAAAGGCATCGCCGGCGCCATTGGTGTCGACCGCAGAAATATCAAATGCGGCAGTGTGTTTTTGCCCGTATTCGTCTTGCCAATACACGCCACCTTCGCCCCATGTGCAGGCGATAAATGGCGCGGCACCATCTAAATAGGCGAGGGCAATGCGNGGATNATTTTCACCGCTAAGATCACGGGCNAACTTCTCTGAAGTGACTAGATAGTCGACTTTATTAAATAGTAACTGTGTGCCGTCATTTACTGAGCCTGCGTCCAGTATGCTCGGGATGCCGAGAGTGCGAGCCTCTTCAATAAGCTTTAGGGACAATAAAGGCTGGTGTCCATCTATGAGTAATACCTTTGCAGGATACGCGCTTAATGAAATCGCATCTTCAGGGGCTATTGCGCTGGGTGAACGATAATCTACAATCGAACGCGCTCCATCGGGCTTTGTCAGAACCGAAGCGATCGGTGTCGGTGCAGTGCCGCGATGTATGCCACGCACATGCACGCCTTCGGATTGAAGTTCACAAATATGTGCATCACCAAAGGCATCGTCTCCAAGGTATCCACAGAAACGCGCTGTGCCACCCAAGCGCACGACAGTGACAGCCGCATTGGCTGCTGGGCCACCGCCACATGTTTGTAAGCTAGTGGCGCGCATTTTCTCATCCGCACTCGGATGATGCGAACCGGTAAAATTGAGATCCACGCAAGCGTAGCCCACACAGAGCACATCGACTGGGATGGGCACGTGTGTCGTCATGTCCGTATTGAGGTGCGCTGTGCGTATTAGTAGACGTCGCGCAAGTAGCGCTTGTCAGTCTTCAACTGTTTCACAAAAGCTGCGGCGTCTTCTTTGCTCATGCCGCCTTCTTGCTCGATAATATCGTGCAGAGCGACATCGACATCGGTTGCCATGCGGCTCGCATCGCCGCAAACGTAGAAGGACGCGCCTTCTTGGATCCATGCATAGAGCTCTTTGGCGTTTTCACGCATACGGTCTTGCACATAGACCTTCTCTTTTTGGTCGCGTGAGAAGGCTACATCGAGTTTGGTCAGTATGCCGTCGGCCAAGTAGTCCTGCCATTCGGTTTGATACAGGAAATCGGTCAAATAGTGCTGGTCGCCAAAAAAGAGCCAATTTTTACCCTTTGCATCGGTGGCTTTGCGTTCTTCAACAAACGCACGAAACGGTGCAATGCCGGTGCCAGGGCCGACCATGATCATTGGGGCATCTGGATTTGCGGGAACTTTAAAGTGTTTATTCGGTGTGACGAAAACATCGACCTTGTCACCTTCTTGGATGCGTTCTGCCAGATAGGTCGAGCAGACACCTTTACGGTTGCGGCCATGCGCATCGTAGCGGACCACACCCACAGTTAGGTGCACTTCACCCGGGTGGGCTTTAGGGCTCGACGCAATTGAATACAGACGTGGCGGAAGTTTACGCATAATGCCAACGAGAGCATCTGCGGTGATCTCCTTTGCGGGAAAATCTTTTAATACGTCAATAATCTCACGACCATATAAATAAGCCTGCAGCTGTGCCTTATTCTCAGGGTTGAGCATCTCAGCGAGTTTCGCATCTTTGGCAATTTCGTTGTAGCGCTTTAACACCGGGAGCGAAATACCGGTCACATCGAGCTGACTGGTCAGCGCATCTTTCAATGTGAAATCTTGCTCCTTAATCAATACGGGAGCATCCGCGTCGAGATTGGTGATTTTAATAATATCCTCGACGATATCATCAGCATTGTGAGGGACCACGGCAAGTGCGTCGCCGGCTTGATAGTCTAGACCTGAACCTTCGAGGCTCATTTCAAGGTGTATGGTTTCCTTCGCAGAGCCTTCACAATTGAGAATGACCCGCTCTGTTAATTCAGCTGGAAATGGGTTTTTACGAGAGTAGGCGACCGTAGGTGTTGCAACTGCCGCAGTCATGACACCGCCGGCGCTTTCCGTGGGTTGCGCAATATCTGAAAGGGCGGCGAGGGCGCCTTTTTGCCACGCTGCAAAGGCATCATCGTAATCCACATCGCAATCTACACGATCAAACACGCGCTTGGCGCCGAGCGCTTCAAGCCGTGCATCGAAGTCTTTGCCCATCTTGCAGAAATGCTCGTAGCTTGTATCGCCGAGGCCGAGCACTGAGAAGTGAACCCCTTCAAGTTTTGGCGCACTGTCACTCATGAACGCTTCGTAGAAATCTACAGCATTTTCAGGCGGATCACCTTCGCCCCATGTGCTGACAATCACCAGTAGGTTTTCAACACCTTTCAGCTTAGCTGGCTTAATGTCTCCCATGCTGACGGCCTTTGCTTTGAAGCCTGATTTGTTGGCGACCTTTACAGTCTGATCTGCCAAGGACTCCGAATTGCCCGACTCGGTCCCATAGAGCACAGTCAACTGTGGAGTGGTGGCCGGAGCGGCGAGTGTTGAAGGCGCGCCNGCTTTACCTGCGCGTAGCCCGCTGACGAAACCTTCGAGCCATGTCAATTGGTCAGGCTGGAGTGCGGGTAGGAAACTGTTGAGCCATTGCACTTGTTCCGGTGCGAATGGAGCTGTATTCGGGACGACTGGGTCTGTGTTGCTCATGATCTAGCTAGCTTAAGAAAGTGTGGTATCAAACCAGCCAGCAGCTAAAATGCTAGCCTGAATTGACTTTTTAGTTTCTTTTTATTAGTTGTTGAGTTATAAACTAAAGAATGAAGCCTATTTGCAACCACAATTTCGTTAAAAACCGACGTATTGAGGTTTGCGCCGCTGCAAAGAACCTCTTTATTTCATCCGAATTATGATATCCGACAGCCAATCCGAACCTCAATTACATAAAAATGAGGGCATTAAAACTCGTAGTAATTATCTACGCGGCACGATCCTAGAAGGTCTCGCAGATGTGTCGACTGGCTCCATTGCGGCAGATGACCAGCAGCTAACCAAGTTTCACGGGCTCTATCAACAAGATGACCGCGATGTGCGCAGTCAGCGTCGTAAGCACAAGTTGGATAAAGCTTATTCATTTTTGGCACGCATCTGCCTGCCAGGTGGTATTTGCACACCAGAGCAGTGGATCGTGATGGATGAACTGGCGAACTATTGTGCGTTCAACACGCTGAAGTTGACCACACGTCAAGCCTTCCAATTACACGGCATTCTAAAAGGAAACCTCAAGGATGTGATCAGCTCTTGTAACGAAGTGGCTATGACCACACTCGCTGCCTGTGGTGACGTGAATCGTAATGTGATGTGTAATCCAGTGCCGTTCGCGAGTGAGGTGCATCAAGAGGTGCAAGCGATCACTGAGCAAATCGACGCGCACTTGAAGCCGCAAACTCCAGCATTCTCGGAAATGTGGCTTGATGGCAAGCCTATCAAACTCACCGTTGAGCAAGCCGCAGAACGCTCTAAGGATTGCAAGGGAGATGAGGTTGAGCCGCTTTACGGCAAGACTTATCTCCCGCGCAAGTTCAAGATCGCAGTCGCCATACCGCCTTATAATGACGTAGATATTTTCGCTAATTGCCTCGGCTTCATCGCAATCGTTGAAGACGGTAAATTACTCGGCTTTAATGTAACCGTTGGTGGCGGCATGGGTATGACGCATGGTAATGAGAAGACATTTCCACGCCTAGCTGATGTGCTGGCATTCTGCACGCCCGATCAAGCTGTCGCCGTTGCTGAAAAGATAGTCACTATTCAGCGCGATCACGGCAATCGTGTCGAACGCGCCAACGCACGTTTCAAATATACGGTTGAGCGTCTCGGCAAAGAGTGGATTCGTGAAGAGCTAGAGAACCGCCTTGGCTACAAACTCGAAGACCCTCGCGATTACACGTTTACCAGCACCGGTGATCGCTACGGTTGGATGGAAGGTGCCAATGGCAAATGGCATCTCGGACTCTTCATCGAAGGCGGTCGCGTCGTCGATACCGAAGGCAAACCACTTAAAACGGGAATGCTAGAAATTGCGAAGGTGCACAAAGGCGACTTTCGTTTAACGGGGAATCAAAACTTAGTCATTGGCAATGTGGATGCTGCCGATAAAGCGCAAATCGATGCGCTCGTTGAACAATATGGCCTGGATGGCTACAAGACTGCATCGGGTATGCGTCGCAGCCAAATTGCTTGCGTATCGTTGCCGACTTGCGGACTCGCACTTGCTGAGTCTGAGCGCTACTTGCCGACACTGGTCAGCGACCTTGAAGTCATCCTTGAAGAAGCTGGGCTACAAAACGACGAAATCGTGATTCGCTCAACAGGTTGCCCGAATGGTTGTGGCCGTCCGTATCTTGGCGAAATTGGACTCGTGGGTAAAGTGCCAGGTAAATATAATTTATATCTGGGGGCTGGATTCGACGGAGAGCGGTTGAATAAGCTCTACAAAACGTCTGTTAGCCACCAAGAGATCATTGATGCCCTCAAGCCAATTCTTCTAGATTATGCTAAGGAGCGCAACGAAGGTGAGCGTTTTGGTGATTTTACGATTCGTAAGGACTACGTTAAAGCGACCACGGCAGGGAATAACTTCCACGCAAATATCGGGTAAGTGTTGCCACAGTAAATTTACGAAAGAGCGTCCATCAATGGGCGCTCTTTTTTGTAGGGGCTTCATTGATAAAGACCGCCGAGCAATGGCCTAACGAACTGAGGTCTTTATAAATAAAACCTCTACAGGAGCTACTCTTCAGTCGCCAAAAGAATATCATCTGCACTGGAGACAACCGTGATCTCTTGACCTAGGAATTCCAATAAGATCTGTATGCGATCAGAGGAGGGGAGTTGTGCCAGAACTTGCCCATTGAGGCCTTTTAAAGAGCCTGACACAAATTCGATTTTTGCGCCTGGCTCAATGCTTGGATCGGGCGCTTCGATAATACCCTCAGGCACATTTTCCTTAAGTTGGTTGATCAATGACTCGGGGATCGCCTTGCGCTCTCCCTGGTGCACTAGGCTCNACACACCCTGCGTATGAATGATGCGACGGTAATTATCTTGGAGTGAAAATTTAGCGAAAATATAGCCCGGAAACATTGCCTCAACGAAGCGCTTTTTGCCCGATCGTGTTTTCTTTATTTGACTGATTCGAGGGCAAAAGACTTCGACTGCATCGATCTTCGACAGTATCGCCGCAGCAATATGCTCGCGTTTTGTTTGCGTGCGTAAACAAAACCACTCGAGTTGCTTTCCTGTATCAGTAGACGAAGTATTCACTACAAATTATGCTAGACCTGCTGCAGCTTGAAATACAACGGAAAAGCAAATGGCTTAACGATTGCCGCGCCCACGACCGCCGCCAAATCCTCCGCGACCTTCAGCCGTTCTTAGCGCCTCTTTTTGTTCATCGGTCAGCTCAGATGACTCCACATACTGTTCAAATGCTGCAGGGTCCTCACTTTTCCAAGTGGCGGCGACGCTCTTCATTAAGCGATCTCGCACCCAGTCACTAGAAACGGATTCCGCCCAAGTCATCGCAGAGGCAGGGTCTTCTTGAGCTGCTCGGAAAGTATAGCTAGCAACCGCACGGTCCAGCTCCGGAGACGCCGGAAGGCCGTTCAGCCATTCTGCAGAAGCGGTGAGGTCGTAACGTGTCCATTCACGTATCACTTCACTCGCCGCACGTGAGACTGCTGGATCTTCAACATCTAGTCCGCTGAGCCATGCGGCCGCAGCTGCTGGATCGCTCTCTGCCCATTCGCCAACAAGGGATGTTTTTAAACGAGTAGAGGCGGAATCCCCCAAGGACTCAATATAGGTGGCGGCGCTAGTGGGATCAAATTTGGCCCATTCACTGACCAGTTCACGAGTCATATTCTCTTTAGTTTCAGGGTCCGATATCAGTTCAATCGCTAATTTTGCCTGTTCGATTTGTCCGTCGCGAGCCTGAGTTTCGATCACTTCAGCCATCATTTGATTTCGTATACGTTGCTCATCTCTCGAACTTGCGGGCAGTGTTTGTGCCGCTAAAAAGGCTGCTTGCGGATTGAGCGTGGCATAGCCTCGATACAGTGCGCGCATTTGCGAACTGTATAAGTGGTTCGGCTCGTCTGCTAAGGCGAGCTCCGCCCATGCCATCGCCGCAACAGGATCATCTTTTGCCCAAACTTCCAAGATGGCGACCTTAGCGCGCTCAGAATCTCTGAGTGAACCAATGCTTGCGGTGAGCCCATAGGCTTCTTGCGGATTCGTGCTCGCTAACTGACTCAGTAGTGCCGTGATCAAGCGCGCACGACTNGGGTCGGATGTCGGCAACGCAAATGCCTCATTTAAAAAATCCCTCGTTTCGCTCGGACTTAAGCTGTCAATACCAGCAAGCACATCTGCGAGCGTCATTTCGTTCCCTTCGAAATACGCGGTGAGCACTTCTCCTGCTTCTGTAATAAGAGTAGCCTCTGCGCCAAGTTCCGAGGGCGTGCTGCCGCCAATTGATTGCTCGCCAGTGACCGTGCGTTGAATCGCTGCTGCCGTCTGCGCGGGCGTCTCGGCTTCTACCGAAGAAGGCGCTATGGAGCGCCCATATATAAATGCTATGATAAGGCTGGCGAACCAGACAGTTAGGCCGATAAGGATTCGTGGACGTTTCATGAAGTGTAGTTTAGGGGTTTAGAATAAACACCTATCGGCACCTAGGCGACAAAGTTTCACTCAATCTTCAACAATCGACAGTAAATCACCAGGTTCGACCATTTCAAATAATTCGACCACATCGGAATTCAGCATTTCGATGCAACCACCGCTAAAAGGTTCGCCAATACGATCTTCGTGATTTGTGCCATGTATATAGACATAGCGCGCGTAAGTATCGCAGCCTTCACCAGTGTTTTTCCCCGCCTCAAGGCCATGTAGGCGTATTATTCGCGAGGTGATTAAATTACTGAACTGCTCTTCGGGCGTATACTGGGTATAATGCTTTGTCGGCATTCGCCCTTTAAAGACCATGCCAACGGGCGCTTCAGAACCAATGAAATCAGCNAGTTTGTGCAGGCCAAGGGGAGTCCCATATGAATCGGCGAGGCAAGAGGGCGCTTTTTTGGAAGTTGAAATACGAAAAATTCGCACAATTTCTCCATCATTGAGCAACGCCATCTCTTGACTTGCGATGGAAACGATCAACATTCGTTTGGTCGGCGTGATTGACAAGGCATCGCAGCTTTGTTTTACACGCCCGTTTTCATTTATATAATCAAATGGCATACAACGTAGGCATCCTCGGTGCGACCGGCGCAGTCGGTCAAGAAATCATTCGTCTTCTTCATGAGCGCGAGTTCCCCATGAAGGAACTTCGCTTGCTCGCGTCTGCTCGCTCAGCAGGGAAGACCCAGTCGTATGGCGATAAGACTTGGACCATTGAAGAAGCAACCAATGAATCCTTCGATGGTATGGACGTCTGTATTTTTAGTGCGGGTGGCGACCAGTCTCTGAAGTTCGCTCACGAAGCGGCGAGGCGTGGTTGTGTGGTTGTGGATAATAGCTCTGCGTTCCGTATGGATCCAGAGGTGCCGCTTGTCGTGCCAGAAATTAATCCGGAGG
>JGI26083J51738_10000278_pt1 | contig 27623 bp, 39 predicted proteins | sample SaaInl85LU_5_DNA_FD_51738 | JGI IMG/M metagenome (IMG submission 51738)
TCAACGTTGGTGACGAAATTGAAATCGTTGGTATCAAAGACACATCAAAAACAACATGTACTGGTGTTGAAATGTTCCGCAAGCTGCTTGATCGTGGTGAAGCAGGTGACAACGTTGGTGCTTTGTTGCGTGGTGTTGACCGTGATGGTGTTGAGCGTGGCCAAGTTTTGGTTAAGCCAGGTTCAGTAACTCCACACACAAAATTTGAAGCAGAAGTTTATATTCTGACTAAAGATGAGGGTGGTCGTCACACACCATTCTTTGCAAACTACCGTCCACAGTTTTACTTCCGTACAACTGACGTAACTGGAACTGTTGAGCTGCCATCAGGCACAGAAATGGTAATGCCAGGTGATAACTTGAAGTTCGACGTAGAACTAATCAATCCTATCGCTATGGAACAAGGTCTACGTTTTGCTATCCGCGAAGGTGGCCGTACTGTAGGTTCTGGCGTGGTTTCTAAAATTATCGCTTAAATTAATACGACCCCTTCGGGTTCGATGTGGTCCATTGGAATGATCCAATGGTCCACCTATCAACTCTAACGCCTTGAAAGGCTAAAAAATGCAAAGTCAAAATATTCGTATTCGGCTGAAAGCTTTTGATTACCGTGTGTTGGATGCCAGCACTGAGGAAATCGTAAACACAGCTAAACGAACAGGTGCTCAAGTACGTGGCCCTATTCCATTACCTAACAAAATTGAAAAATTCACAGTTTTACGTTCACCGCACGTGAATAAAAAATCGCGTGAGCAATTTGAAATCCGCACACATAAACGTTTGCTAGACATTATTGACCCAACTCCACAAACAGTAGACGCGCTCATGAAGCTCGATCTTGCTGCTGTGTGGATGTTGAGATCAAGCTTTAAGGGGGTAATTGATATGCGCTCTGGAGTAATTGCAAAAAAAATCGGCATGACTCGTTTGTTCATGGAAGATGGCAAGCAGGTACCTGTTACTGTTCTTCAAATGGAAAACTTACAAGTTGTGTCTCAACGAACTAATGAAACAGACGGTTACACGGCTGTTCAATTAGGAGCTGGTGTTGCAAAAGCAAAACGTCAATCTGCAGCAATGCGTGGTCACTTTGCAAAAGCAAAAGTTGAGCCAAAACGTAAGATTGCAGAATTTCGCGTTTCAGCTGACAACTTAATTGAAGTTGGTGAAGAAATCGTAGCAAATCATTTTTTAGATGGTCAAAAAGTAGATGTTTCAGGTACCTCAATTGGTAAAGGTTTTGCCGGTGCCATGAAGCGTCATAATTTTGGTGGTCTACGTGCTACTCACGGTGTTTCAGTTTCTCACCGTTCACATGGTTCAACAGGACAGTGTCAAGAGCCAGGTAAAGTTTTCAAAGGTAAGAAAATGGCTGGCCACATGGGTTCTGCTCGGGTTACTACACAAAATCTTGAGGTAGTTCGCACTGATATAGATCGTGGATTAATCATGATCAAAGGTGCTGTTCCTGGTTCAAAAGGCGGATGGGTTACTGTTAAAGACTCTGTTAAGAAAAAAGCTCCTGAAGGACTTCCTTTCCCAGCGGCTTTACGTTCTGCTATAGCACCTGCTGCACCACAAGTAGAAGAAGCTGCTGTTGAAACAGCAACTGAAGGAGGCGCAGAATAATGAAAGCCAACGTAATAAAATTAGATGCAAAATCAGCAGGTTCAATTGACCTAGATGACGCAATATTTGGTCTAGAGCCACGCGCGGATATTCTACATCGTGTTGTTCGATACCAACTAGCAAAGCGCCAAGCTGGTACACACAAGGTTAAAACTCGTTCAGAGACTTCTTATTCAACTAAGAAGATATATAACCAAAAAGGTACTGGTGGCGCACGTCATGGTGATAGAAACGCTCCTATCTTTCGAGGTGGTGGTGTCTATAAGGGTCCAAAGGTTCGTTCGCATGCGCATGATCTAACAAAAAAATTCCGTAAATTGGGATTAAAGCATGCGCTTTCAGCTAAAGCGACAGCAGGGGAACTTATTGTTATTGATAGTGTTGAAGCAAAAACATCAAAGACAGCTGATTTAGCTAAAGTAGTTACAAACTTAGGCTGGAAGAAAGTGTTAATTATCGATGGAACTGATGTTAATGAAAACTTCTTATTAGCATCACGTAATATTGATGGACTAGATATTTTGCCATCAGCGGGAGCTAATGTTTATGATATCTTGAAATCAAATACACTTGTTCTGACAAAAGCTGGAGCAGAAGCATTGGAGGCACGTTTAAAATGAGCGATACAGCCAAACTTTATGATATTATAAGAGCGCCGATTGTAACCGAAAAAGCAACTATGGCTTCTGAACATAATGCTGTTGTTTTGAAGTAGCAATTGACGCAAATAAGCCTCAGATCAAAGAAGCAGTGGAAACATTGTTCAATGTGAAGGTTAAAGCGGTAAACACAAGTATTACTAAAGGAAAAGTAAAACGTTTTCGTGGAATGCTTGGTAAGCGCAAGGATGTGAAAAAAGCATATGTAACGTTGGAAGAAGGTAACACAATCGACGTTTCAACGGGTCTTTAGGGCTGTATATTAATTTCTTTAAAGGCCTCCATAACTTAGAGGCCTTTAATATTTCTGCAGATGTAAGTAAATTAATTAAGGCACTTACATTCTATAGACGCCTCGTTATTTATCTGATACTTGGCACGGACTATGCTTCTCAAGATTCGTTCAGAGAAGCATTTTTATTGATTAATTTATTGGCGGACCTACGGGGCCGCATAACCTTTCAGGCCCAAATTGGTCTGAGCTAAAACGGAAGACAGAAAGAATGGCATTAAAGTCGTACAAACCAACGACGCCAGGCCAACGTGGGTTGGTTCTGATTGACCGTTCCGAGCTTTGGAAAGGTCGCCCAGTTAAAGCGCTCACAGAAGGTGTGCGTAAAAACGGCGGTCGGAACAATACCGGACGGATTACTATGCGTCGCAAAGGCGGTGGGGCTAGACGCCTTTACCGTATCGTAGATTTCAAGCGAAACAGGTTGGATATTTCAGCAGTTGTTGAGCGTATTGAATACGATCCAAATAGAACTGCATTTATTGCACTTATTAAATACGAAGATGGCCAATTGGCATATATCTTAGCACCACAGCGACTTGCTATTGGTGATAAGGTAATTGCAAGCGCCAAAGCAGATGTAAAACCAGGTAATGCGATGCCATTTACTGGTTTGCCTATCGGAACAATAATTCACAATATTGAACTTAAGCAAGGCAAAGGCGGACAAATTGCTCGTGCTGCTGGTACTTACGCTCAATTTGTTGGTCGTGATGGTGGATATGCCCAAATAAGACTTTCTTCTGGAGAACTGCGTTTAGTTCGTCAGGAATGTATGGCAACTGTTGGTGCCGTATCGAATCCTGATAATTCTAACCAAAACTTTGGTAAGGCTGGCCGAAACAGACACAAAGGCATTCGTCCAAGTGTTCGTGGTGTGGTTATGAACCCTGTAGATCACCCTCATGGTGGTGGTGAAGGCCGTACATCAGGTGGTAGACATCCTGTTACGCCTTGGGGCAAGCCAACAAAGGGTGCACGCACTCGAAACAAAAACAAAGCGTCAAGCAAGCTTATTATTCGCTCGCGCCACGCTAAGAAGAAGGGTCGTTAATCGATGTCTCGTTCAGTATGGAAAGGCCCTTTCGTTGATGCTTACGTGCTTAAAAAAGCCGAAGCCGCACGCGAATCTGGCCGTAATAATGATGTAATTAAAATTTGGTCTCGTCGTTCGACGATTCTGCCACAATTTGTTGGATTAACTTTTGGTGTTTATAATGGCCACAAGCATATTCCGGTAAATGTTTCAGAAGAAATGATTGGCCAAAAGTTTGGTGAATACAGCCCAACACGTACCTATTATGGGCACGCGGCTGATAAAAAAGCGAAACGGAAATAAGTCATGAGTAAATCAAAAAACACTCGACGCGTTGCAGATAACGAAGCTATGGCCGTTAATAAAATGCTACGTACAAGTCCGCAAAAACTTAATCTCGTTGCACAAATGATCCGCAACAAACCTGTTGAAAAGGCTTTAGCTGATTTAACATTTTCAAAAAAGCGAATATCTGCTGATGTAAAGAAAACTTTACAGTCCGCTATCGCGAATGCTGAGAATAATCACGGTTTGGATGTAGATGATTTAATCGTTGCAGAAGCCTACGTTGGTAAAAACCTAACAATGAAACGCGGTCGCCCTAGGGCACGTGGACGCTATGGAAAAATTCTGAAGCCATTTGCTCAGTTAACAATTCTTGTACGTGTACCAGCCGCAAAAGAGGAGCAAGCATAATGGGTCAGAAGATCAATCCAATTGGCTTTCGTTTGCAAGTCAATCGCACATGGGATAGCCGTTGGTACGCCGAAGGCGACAAATATGGTAATCTCTTATTAGAAGACATTAAAATTCGCGAATATGTGAAAAAAGAGTGTGTTCAAGCGGGTGTTGCTAGAGTAATAGTAGAGCGGCCTCACAAAAAGTGCCGTGTTACAATCCATTCAGCTAGACCAGGTGTTATTATTGGTAAAAAAGGCGCTGATATTGAGACACTTCGTAAAAAACTTGCAGCGTTTACAGACAGTGAATTACACTTAAATATCGTTGAAGTACGCAAACCAGAAATGGATGCGCAATTGGTGGCTGAATCAGTTGCTCAACAATTAGAGCGCCGTGTTTCATTCCGCCGCGCTATGAAGCGCGCGGTGCAAAATGCAATGCGTATGGGCGCCCTAGGCATCCGTATTAATGTTGCAGGTCGTTTAGGTGGTGCAGAAATTGCTCGAACTGAATGGTATCGCGAAGGTCGAGTACCATTGCACACTTTACGTGCTGATATTGATTATGCTCGTGCTGAAGGTATGACTGCATATGGTATCATTGGTATAAAGGTATGGATTTTCAAGGGTGAGATTATGGAACATGATCCTGCAGCTCGTGATCGACGTATCGAAGAAACGCAAAACAGCGGTGGACCACGTCCACAAGGCGGCAATCGTCCGCCACGCCGTTAAGATAGGGGAGTTATATTATGCTTTCACCAAAGCGCACTAAATTCCGCAAAATGTTTAAAGGCCGCATTAAGGGTCTTGCAAAAGGTGGTTCTGATCTGAATTTCGGTTCATTTGGCTTAAAAGCAACACAACCAGAACGTGTTACTGCTCGTCAAATTGAAGCTGCTCGTCGTGCTATGACACGACATATGAAGCGTCAAGGTCGTGTATGGATCCGTATTTTCCCAGATGTTCCGGTTACTAATAAACCTACTGAAGTTCGTATGGGTAAAGGTAAGGGATCTGTCGAATATTGGGCTTGTAAGGTTAAACCTGGTCGTGTGATGTTTGAAATTGATGGTGTATCAGAGGCTATTGCGGTTGAGGCTTTACGCCTTGCTGCTATGAAATTGCCTGTAAAGACACGTGTGGTTCAACGCGAGGACTGGTAAAAATTACCTAATAGATAATATAAAAACCCAATCAATATATGATTGGGTTTTTTTTTATAAAAATTTAACTTCAATTATTTTGTTTTATAAATTGTAAATGTATCTTTGATTTTGGCACTTCTTAATATAACAGGATTATATGTCAGATATATTAGATCTCTTTATTACTCGCATTTATCGTACAGCTTTAAATAACTACGATATTAAAATTAATTCAGATGAATTGGAAACTACATGTTTCTCAATTGCGCACGATGATGTTGCTGGGCAAAGGTGGTGTGAAGAAAATGATTATTCTGGTTATACAAGCTATGCGTCTTTAGATGATTTGCCTTGGCGGTTCCCAATATTTAAAGATTTAGTAAAGGCACTAGATCTACATGTTGCTGATTTTGCGGAAGAGCTTCAATTTGATCTTGGTGATAGGCCGCTTGTCCTAAATGGTTTATGGATAAATATTCTTCCAGAAGGTGGGATACATACTGGCCATATCCATCCAAACTCTGTGATAAGTGGGACTACATATGTTTCAATGCCGGATGGCGCAAGCGCAATTAAATTTGAAGATCCAAGATTACCAATGATGATGGCCGCCCCTCCAAGAAAGGCAAATGCAAATACTGGTTCACGTACATTTAATTATATAAATCCTAATGTGGGGGATGTACTATTATGGGAAAGTTGGCTTCGTCATGAAGTTCCGATGAACTTAGCAGAAGAAGAACGAATTAGTGTAAGTTTTAATTATGCATGGGGTTGAGTTATTTTGGCTTATTATGCATCAAAAGAAGCTCATCAATATACTTTAAATTTATAATAATAAATCATTTACCCTTGCCACATGATAGAATCCCCTCTAAAGGGAGCATTCTAATGTACTCCACCGGATTCGTGGTGACCTAAGTGTGCTTACATAGCACGCAAAGTTGGGCCTTCCGGTGATGTTGAAAGGAAATGGCAATGAACGCCAACGAATTACGTGATAAAACACCTGATGAGCTAAGAGCTGAGCTTGTTATATTGAAAAAAGAGCAATTTAATTTGCGTTTTCAAAAAGCAACGGGTCAGGCTGAATCTACTGTTAGAATGAAAGCTGCTAGAAGAGAAGCTGCTAGAGTTTTAACTATTTTGAATGAAAAGGCCGCATCAGCGGCTGCTGAATAGGAGCCTAAACATGCCAAAGCGTATACTAGCCGGCACTGTAACAGGTGACCAAAATGAACAAACAATTACAGTGTCTGTGCAGCGTAGCTTTCAGCACCCTGTGTTGAAAAAAACAATCCGTAAGTCAAAAACTTACAGAGCGCATGATGCGCAAAACGAATTCAAAATTGGTGATAAAGTACGCATTGAAGAATGTGCACCAATCTCGAAGACTAAGCGCTGGACAGTTCTCACAGACTGATCAGTTTAACGAAACCCTGGGGCTGAATTTGCAAGGTCCCCAAAGGTCGGAGGAAACTCAATGATCCAGATGCAAACTAATCTGGATGTAGCTGACAACAGCGGCGCTCGCCGTGTTCAGTGCATCAAGGTTTTAGGTGGCTCTAAGCGGAAGTATGCTTCTGTTGGAGACATTATTGTCGTTTCTGTGAAAGAAGCCATTCCACGTGGTCGCGTGAAAAAAGGTGATGTTCGCAAAGCGGTAGTTGTACGTACAGCAAAAGAAGTTCGNAGGGATGANGGAACAGCAATTCGTTTTGATGGAAACGCTGCAGTTATTNTAAACAACAACAATGAACCTATTGGAACCCGTATATTCGGTCCAGTCGTACGCGAATTGCGTGCTAAGAACTTCATGAAAATTGTGTCTTTGGCACCGGAGGTTCTGTAATGGCTGCAAAATTAAAAAAAGGTGACAAGATCGTTGTTCTTTCAGGAAAAGATAAAGGTAAGGAAGGCGAAATAACTTCTGTTAACCCATCTTCTGGTAAGGCAATCGTTTCAGGTGTAAACATTGCGGTTCGTCACACTAAGCAATCACAATCATCTCAAGGTGGACGTGTTTCTGTAGAAATGCCAATTCAATTATCTAATTTGGCACTAGTAGATCCAAAAGAAGGCGGCGCAACTCGCGTTGGTTTTAAAATGGACGGAGACAAAAAAGTTCGTTTTGCAAAAAAATCAGGAGCGTTGATCGATGGCTGATTATACTCCACGCCTTAAGGCGAGCTATAACGAAGTCGTTCGGCCTGCGATGAAAGAAGAATTCGCATATAAGAACGATATGATGATCCCAAAGATCACAAAAATTACACTAAACATGGGTATTGGTGAAACTGTAAACGATTCTAAAAAGATCCGTTCGGCAGTCGCTGATATGGCATCTATATCTGGGCAACAACCAGTTATAACAAAAGCTAAAAAATCTATTGCTGGTTTCCGTGTTCGTGAAGAAATGCCTTTGGGTTGTAAAGTCACATTGCGTGGCGATCAAATGTACGATTTCCTTGATCGATTGATCACGGTTGCAATGCCACGTATTCGCGATTTTCGCGGTATATCGGCAAAAAGCTTTGATGGGCGTGGTAATTATGCCATGGGTCTCAAAGAACATATCGTATTCCCAGAAATCGATTATGATAAGATCGATGAAATGTGGGGCATGGACATCGCTATCAGCACAAACGCGAAAACAGACGCTGAAGCATTGAGCTTGTTGAAAAACTTCAACATGCCTTTCACTAGTTAATCGCGAAGGAGAGAACTTATGGCTAAATCTGCAATGGTTCAACGTCAACTCAAGCGCGAAAAGCTTGTTGTTAAGTATGCTGCAAAGCGTGCTGCGTTGAAAGAAATCGCAAACAATCAAGATCTACCGATGGAAGAACGCTTCAAAGCGCGTCTAAAGTTGGCAGAACTTCCACGTAATTCTTCAGCTACTCGCTTGCACAATCGCTGCCAAGTGACTGGTCGTCCGAAGGGTTATTACCGTAAACTGAAAATGTCTCGTATCGCGTTGCGCCAATTGGCGTCTGACGGCCAGATACCTGGCATGGTCAAATCGAGCTGGTAAGGAGTAGTAATATGAACGATCCTATCGGTGATATGCTCACTAGAATTCGCAACGCTCATTTGCGTGGTAAATCTACAGTAAAAACACCTGCTTCAAAACTACGTGGTTGGGTTCTCGATGTTCTTGCGAACGAGGGCTATATCCGTGGTTATGAAGGTGCAACTTCAGACGCTGGTCATCCAGAGTTGGAAATTTCTTTGAAATATTTCGACGGTGAACCAGTTATTAAAGAACTAAAACGTGTGTCAAAACCTGGTCGTCGTGTTTATTCGGCTTCTTCAGACATTCCAACAGTTCGACANGGTCTGGGAATTTCAATTGTATCAACACCTCAGGGTGTGATGTCAGATGCGCAAGCACGAGCAGCCAATGTTGGCGGCGAAGTGTTGTGCACAGTATTCTAGGGAGCGGATATGTCTCGTATTGGTAAAAAACCAGTCGGCCTTCCCAGTGGTGTTACAGCTACTGTCTCTGGCCAAACTGTAGAAATCAAAGGCCCAAAAGGTGTTCGTACCTTTAAAGCTACTGATGACGTGAGCCTTGCTGTTGAGGACAGTGCAGTGTCAGTTACACCGCGCGGATCTTCAAAACGTGCACGTCAGCAATGGGGTATGTCTCGAACTCAAATCGCTAACTGCGTGACTGGGGTGACAGACGGCTTCAAAAAAGAGCTGGAAATCAACGGTGTTGGTTACCGTGCTTCAATGCAGGGCGCTGTCCTGAAATTGGCACTTGGCTATTCGCATGATGTGTTATTTGAAGTGCCTACTGGCATAACTGTAACTGCACCTAAGCCAACAGAAATTATTGTTGAAGGCATTGACCAACAACAAGTAGGTGAAGTGGCTGCGAAAATTCGTGAATGGCGTAAGCCAGAGCCTTATAAAGGCAAAGGTATCAAATATAAAGACGANTATATCTTCCGTAAAGAAGGTAAGTCTAAGTAGGAGCGTGTAAAATGGCACAAACTAGAAGAACATTGTTCCTCAAGCGTCGCATGCGCAACCGGAACAAAATTAAGAAAATGGCAAATGGTCGTCCACGTCTTTGTGTGCACCGTTCGTCGAAAAACATCAGCGTGCAATTGATCGATGATGTGAATGGCGTAACAATTGCTTCAGCATCTTCCTTAGAGAAGGCGTTAGGAGTTGTTGGTAAAAATAATGTAGATGCATCAGCAAAAGTAGGTACTGCGATAGCAGAACGTGCAAAAAAAGCTGGTATAGAAGTATGTTATTTTGACCGTGGGGGATTTATTTTCCACGGTAAAGTAAAAGCATTGGCTGACGCAGCTCGCGAAGGTGGTTTGCAATTTTAAAATTGTAGGTGGGCTATTGCCCACCTCGATGATCCGGGAGTTTAACTCACTGGGATTGATATTATTAAGGGCTCTGCCCAAAATCAGGAGGCCAAGATGGCTAGAGAAGATAACCGTAAAGGTCGCGACCGCGACGAAGCACCAGAATTTCAGGATCGTTTAGTTGCGATTAACCGCGTATCAAAGACCGTAAAAGGTGGTAAACGCTTTGGCTTTGCTGCTCTTGTAGTAGTTGGAGATCAAAAAGGTAGAGTTGGATACGGCAAGGGTAAAGCAAAAGAAGTACCTGAGGCTATCCGAAAGGCAACTGAACAAGCAAAGCGCCAAATGATCAGAGTCCCCTTAAGAGAAGGGCGTACATTGCATCACGATGTTAATGGTCGTCATGGCGCAGGTAAAGTAGTTATGAGAACAGCACCGCAAGGTACTGGTATCATTGCTGGTGGCCCGATGCGTGCAGTTTTTGAAATGCTAGGCGTACAGGATGTTGTTGCAAAATCGATAGGGTCACAAAATCCTTATAACATGATCCGTGCGACAATGGATGGATTAGGAAAAGAAGCTTCACCAAGATCTGTTGCTCAAAGACGTGGTAAAAAAGTATCTGAAATCTTACCAAAAGAGGAGGCTTAAATCATGGCTAAAACTATTGTTGTAAAACAAACTGGTTCACCAATTCGTCGTCCAAAAGATCAACGAGATACACTAATTGGTCTAGGTCTAAATAAAATGCACAAGACGCGTGAATTAGAAGACACTCCATCTGTACGTGGTATGGTACGTAAAGTATCACACATGGTAGAAATAATAGAAGAAAAAGGCTAAGATTAGCCTTAATTATTGAGACAATGCGCCCTGTACTAATGTATGGGGCGTTTTTTTTAAGATATAATTTATACCAAGTTGAGAATATAAATGAAAATCTTTATTAAATTAATAAATAACTAATAAGTTGAATCATGATACGACATGTAGTTTTTTTTAGTGCAATTAATCCTGAAGACTCAAATGCTATATTTGATGGCTTATCAATTTTAGCAAATATTCCGCATGCATCACTATTTGAAGTAACGCGAAACTTGAAAGTTGATAAAATAAATGGGAAAGACCCTGATTTTATTGTTTATGCTGAGTTTACTAATCAAGAAGCTCTGGATGCATATAAAGCCCACCCACTTTATAAGAAATCTATATCTATTGTTCGCCCTTTGAGAGATATGAGAATAGCCGCTGATTTCCTCGGTTAAAATGTACATTTCAATTTTGTCACATAACAACTTACATTATCTTGCATAAATTAAATCAACGAGTTATACGCTCACGATGTGGTCATTTAGATCATAGAATCATTAATGCCGTGTTTGCCCTTTATCGCTAATCGGGGGTAGTTCCGGCCAAAGGAGATAGCGATATGAAACTGAATCAACTTTCAGACAACCCAGGTGCAACTAAACGACGAAAACGCATTGGCCGTGGACCAGGTTCTGGTACAGGTAAAATGGGTGGACGAGGCATCAAAGGGCAAAAATCACGTTCAGGTGTAGCAATAAACGGTTATGAAGGTGGCCAAATGCCATTATACATGCGGTTACCAAAGCGTGGATTTAACAATATTAATGCAAAAACATATGCAGTTGTAAATTTAGGACTAATTCAAAAATTTATTGATGCAAAAAAAATAGACATTAAAAANCCAGTTACAGAACAATCACTTGTTGAAAGTGGATTAGTTCGACGTATTAAAGATGGTGTACGTATTTTAGCTAAAGGTGAGCTCACTTCAAAGTTAGATATTACTGTTACGGGTGCTTCAGCCTCTGCAATTGAAGCAGTTGCAAAGGCTGGTGGTTCACTAAATGTCACAAAGGCGGCAAAAGTAGCTGAATAAGGGTTGTTAGTCGCAAAATCTCGGCTTACAAAATACTATAGTTTTTAGCGCCGCGGTCTGGAAACGGATTTCGCGGCGTTTTTATTCGAAAGGGTCTTAAGCATGGCATCAGCCGCTGAACAAATGGCATCAAATATTTCTTGGGGCGCCTTTGGCAAAGCCAAAGAACTTCAAAGCCGTATCATTTTTGCCTTAGGTATGCTTATTGTGTACCGGTTGGGCACATTTATACCAGTACCAGGTATCGACGCAGACGCACTCAAAACTTTTGTTGAGTCAGCTCAGCAAGGTATTGGTGGTATTCTTAATATGTTTACTGGTGGTGCGGTAAGCCGAATGGCGATTTTTGCACTTGGAATAATGCCATATATCTCTGCATCTATTATTGTGCAGTTGATGACGGCAATGGTTCCATCTCTAGAGCAGCTGAAAAAAGAGGGTGAACAAGGTCCGAAAAAAGATCAACCAATATACACGCTATGGCACTGTTGCTCTTGCAATATTCCAAGCTTATGGCCTTTCAGCGGGTTTGCAAGCAGGCGATATGGCTACAAACCCTGGTTTTTTAACCTTCCAATTACCTTGCATTATTACTTTAGTAGGTGGAACGATGTTCCTAATGTGGATAGGTGAGCAGATCACTGCACGTGGAATAGGCAATGGTATATCATTGATTATTTTTGTCGGTATCGTTGCTGAACTACCCGCTGCTCTTGCTCAATTTTTTGTTCAAGGACGACAAGGAACGATTTCTCCAGCGGTAATACTTGGTGTTATGGTTATGGTAGTTGCAGTCATTGCATTTATTGTATTTATGGAGCGAGCATTAAGAAAAGTTCACATTCAGTATCCAAAGCGTCAAGTTGGTATGAAAGTGTACGGTGGTGAAAGTAGCCACTTACCTATTAAGTTGAATCCTGCAGGAGTTATTCCTCCAATTTTTGCATCCGCATTACTACTTTTACCAACTACAATTGCTACATTTTCAAGTACACAAACATCTGGATTTATGAATACACTCCTGGCTTGGTTTGGGCCTGGCCAACCTTTATATTTTGTTTTCTTTGTGATTATGATTGTATTTTTCAGCTATTTTTACACAGCAAATGTATCATTCAAAACTGATGAAGTTGCTGATAATCTAAAGAAACAAAATGGTTTTGTTCCTGGTATTCGTCCAGGCAAGAATACTGGATTGTACTTAGATTATGTAGTTGCAAGAATTTTAGTAGTTGGCTCTGCTTATTTAGTTGCAGTATGTTTACTACCAGAGGTTCTACGTTCTCAGTTTGCAGTCCCGTTTTATTTTGGTGGAACTAGTTTATTAATCGTTGTTTCAGTAACTATGGATACTATCCAGCAAGTACAATCACATCTACTGGCACATCAATATGAAGGGTTGATTGAGCGCTCTAAATTAACAGGGAAAAATCGGGCAAAAGCTCGAAAGCGAAAAACTAAACGTTAATTAGGAGATATTAAGTGAATATCATTTTAATAGGACCTCCGGGCGCAGGTAAGGGTACACAAGCAGCAACTTTAGTTATGGATCGTAATATGATCCAATTATCTACTGGTGATATGCTTAGAGCAGCCCGTACTTCAGGAACTGAATTAGGCAAAATGGTTGCTGGGGTGATGGATCGAGGAGAGCTTGTCACGGACGAGATTGTAATTGGTTTAATTGAAGAGCAATTAACTTCGAGCACAGAAACTAGTGGATTTATTTTTGATGGCTTCCCTAGAACTTTAGCTCAAGCAGATGCTTTAAGTAATTTGTTATCAAAGATTGACCAAAAATTGGATACTGTAATCCAAATGACAGTTGATGACGAAGCTCTGGTTCGTAGAATTACTGGTCGGTTTACATGTGGAGTTTGTGGCCAAGGATATCACGAAGATTTTAAAGCACCAATTATCAAAGAAAAATGTGATAATTGTGGCGAAGTAGGAGCTTTTAAAAAACGTGCAGATGATAATGAGGGCGCATTAAAAACTCGTTTGATGGCATATTATAAAGATACTTCACCACTCATTGGATATTACTATGCAAAAGAACAACTTCAGCAGGTTAATGGGTTAAACAGTATTGAAGAAGTTGGGAAAGACATATCCAAGGCAATTGCTTCAATTTAATAATCTATTAATCGATAGATTGGGTTTCAAATAATCCAAGTAATGAATTGAAATCATACAAAGATATAGAGTTTATAATTAATTATATTTGCTTGACGGATAACTTTTTTTCGCCTAATTGACAGCCTTCTGTATTAATAATTTTGAATCTTCTTTTAAGCGATTCGATAATACTTGAAATTATTGGTGTGTGACACAAAATGTTATGCACTGTTGTGAAAACAGGTTCTGGAAAGACGGAACCGCAACTGTAAGGATATATAACTTGGCACGTATTGCTGGCGTTAACCTGCCGACCCATAAACGGGTCCCTATCGCACTAACATATATTACAGGAATTGGCCCTGCATCAGCAGACAAGATCTGTGAAGGAACAAAAATTGATGCGGCTCGTCGTATTAATGAACTCTCAGATGCTGAAATATTATCAATCCGCGAATATATTGATGCTAACTTTGAAGTTGAAGGAGACCTTCGTAGAGAAGTTTCAATGAATATCAAAAGATTGATGGATTTGGGCTGCTACAGAGGCTTACGTCATCGTCGTGGTTTGCCAGTTCGTGGTCAACGCACAAGTACTAACGCTCGCACTCGCAAAGGTCCTGCAAAGGCCATTGCTGGTAAGAAGAAATAGGGGGTTCTGATCAATGGCACGTGAAGCACGTATGAAAAGAAAAGAACGCAAAAACATCACAGCTGGTGTTGCACACATAAATTCTTCTTTCAATAATACAAAAATTCTTATCGCAGATGCTCAAGGAAATGCTATTGCATGGTCTTCTGCTGGAACGATGGGTTTTAAAGGCTCTAGAAAATCCACACCTTACGCAGCTCAAATGGCTGCTGAAGATGCAGGCAAAAAAGCTCAAGAGCATGGCGTAAAAACTTTAGAAGTTGAAGTGCAAGGTCCGGGTTCTGGTAGAGAAAGTGCTCTTCGCGCTTTAGCTGCAATTGGACTAAATGTTACATCAATTCGTGATGTAACACCTATGGCCCACAATGGTTGTCGCCCACCAAAGCGTCGCCGCGTTTAATATTTTTTGGTAGGCATTAATGCCTACCATATTATAATTTTAACCTCGAGCGTTCGCTAGGCCGGAATCATCCCAGTGAACAAGAATGGAGGCCCTTATGATCCATAAAAATTGGCAAGAGCTAATAAAGCCAACACAATTAGAANTTAAACCAGGCGCAGACCCACTGCGTATGGCAACAGTTATCGCTGAACCATTAGAGCGTGGATTTGGCCTAACTTTAGGAAATGCATTGCGTCGTGTGCTTCTATCTTCATTGCAAGGTTCTGCTATCACATCTGTACAGATTGATAATGTTCTGCATGAATTCTCTTCTGTTGCTGGTGTACGTGAAGATGTGACAGACATGGTTTTAAACTTAAAAGGTGTTGCTATTGCAATGGAAGTTGAAGGTCCAAAGCGTGTTTCAATTTCTGCCAAAGGCCCAACAATTGTAACTGCTGGTGATATTGCTGAAACTGCGGGTATTGAAGTTCTAAATAAAGATCACATAATTTGTCACCTAGATGACGGAGCTTCTTTGTTCATGGAGTTAACTGTTGATACAGGCAAAGGTTATGTTGCAGCAGACCAAAATCGTCCTGAAGATGCACCAATCGGTTTGATCCCAATCGATGCATTATATTCACCTGTTTTAAAAGTTTCATATGACGTTCAACCAACTCGTGAAGGTCAAGTTTTAGATTATGACCAGCTAACCATGAAGATTGAAACTGATGGTTCTGTTTCTGCTGAAGATGCAGTAGCATTTGCAGCGCGTATTTTGCAGGATCAGTTAGCCACTTTCGTGAACTTTAACGAACCCGAAGCGGCTCAGCGTCAGGATGAAGAGGATGACTTAGAATTCAATCCATTACTATTAAAGAAAGTGGATGAATTAGAACTGTCTGTACGTTCTGCGAATTGTTTGAAAAATGACAATATTGTTTACATTGGTGATTTGATACAAAAAACTGAAGCAGAAATGTTACGAACTCCAAATTTCGGACGTAAATCGTTAAACGAAATTAAGGAAGTATTAACAGTTATGGGACTACACCTCGGTATGGATATCGTTGATTGGCCACCAGAAAACATAGAAGAACTTGCAAAAAAGTTTGAAGATCAATTTTAAGAAAATGGCTCCCTCAAAAGGGAGTCTATAAATGCCCACAATAGTGGGGAATAGGGTTAATTTTCAATTCTGAAAATAATCCGGGCAATCCCGCCCCAAGGAGTGTGAGACCCATCGCAGGCTCGCCAGACAAAGTAAAAATGAAGAAAAAGGAATAAAATTATGCGCCACGCAAAAGGTTATCGTCGATTAAATCGTACGCACGAGCATAGAAAAGCCTTATTTGCCAACATGGCTGGGTCATTAATTGAGCATGAGCAAATAAAGACGACTTTACCAAAAGCCAAAGAGCTTAGGCCGATTATGGAAAAAATGATCACTTTAGCCAAACGCGGTGATTTACATGCTCGTAGACAAGCAGCTTCAAAGCTAAAGCAAGATCAATATGTTGCAAAGTTATTTGAAATTTTAGGTCCACGATATAAAGACCGCCAAGGTGGATACGTTAGAGTTTTAAAGGCAGGTTTTCGTTATGGGGACATGGCTCCAATGGCAATCATTGAATTTGTTGACCGTGATGTGAATGCAAAAGGTGCGGGTGATAAAGCGCGCCTTGAAGCTGAAGAAGCTTCTGAAAGCTAAATTTAGGATAAAGAGTTCTAAAACGAGCCTTTAAGGCTCGTTTTTTTTTGCATTCATTAAATATAAAATTCAAAATTAAACAATTAACTTTTTTAATTGTCATTTCTATTAAGAAGAAGAATTAATAATTATTTATATGAACTGATCATAAAACATTGTATGATTTGCTAATGGCAGATTTATTTGATCAAGACGCACCACCATCTAAACATGCAGGAAACCGCCCTCTTGCAGATAGATGTAGGCCAACAAAAATAACTGATGTTATTGGTCAACAGAAACTCATAGGATCTGATGGGTCTTTAACCATTATGCTTGAGAGTGGTAATTTGCCCTCCATTATTTTCTGGGGACCNCCAGGAGTTGGAAAAACTACTATAGCTCGTCTTTTGGCATCNGAAGTAAACATGCATTTTGTTCAAATGAGTGCAATATATTCTGGAGTTTCTGATTTAAAAAAACAATTTGAAGCTGCTAAAATAAGACACTTAAATGGAAAAAGTACGTTATTATTTGTTGACGAAATACATAGGTTCAACAAATCTCAACAAGATGGTTTTCTTCCTTTTATAGAAAATGGAACAATTGTGCTTGTTGGGGCAACAACTGAAAATCCATCCTTTGAGTTAAATTCAGCTTTATTATCTCGTGCCCAAGTAATGCTTCTTGAGCGTTTATCTTTTAGTGATCTAGAGCTAATTACTCAGCGAGCTGAACGAGAGATGAAAACTCCACTGCCTTTGGATGGAGAGGCGCGTGAATTATTGTTTGAAATGGCTGATGGAGATGGGCGAAGTCTACTTAACCTAATTGAGCAAATATTTAATTGGGGTGCTGAAATGTTAAATAAAAGCCAATTAAGTAGCAGATTATCTAAACGCGCGGCACAATATGATAAAAATGGAGATGCACATTTTAATATCATTTCAGCGCTTCATAAATCGGTAAGAGGCTCTGATCCAGATGCTGCATTGTATTGGCTTGCAAGGATGCTAGAGGGTGGAGAAGATCCTCGATATATAGCTAGGCGAATAACACGAATGGCTATAGAAGATATTGGTTTGGCGGATATGAGAGCTCAAGATGTATGTTTGCAAGCTTGGCAAACCTATGAAAGATTAGGTTCACCAGAAGGTGATTTAGCATTAGCGCAAGCAGTTTTATATTTAGCTTTAGCTCCAAAATCTAATGCATCATATAAAGCCTACAAAAATGCTTTAATTTCGGCTAAAAAAACAGGCTCAAAAATGCCTCCAAAACATATACTGAATGCACCAACAAAATTAATGAAAGATATGGCATACGGAAATGACTATTTATACGATCATGATCAAGAAGATGGTTTTTCTGGGCAGAATTATTTTCCTGATGATATGCCACGTGGGATATATTATTTGCCAGTCGAAAGAGGTGAAGAACGTGAGCTTAAAAAGAGAATTGAATTTTTTAGTAAGTTACGTGTGAATAAAAACAAATCGACAAAATAATTTTAAGATGTATTAGGTGCATATGACCTATATTTATGTAGCACTAGGTGGAGCCTTTGGCGCCCTCATAAGATATTTATTAATGTTAAGCATCGCTTTTCCAATGGGTACGCTGTTAATTAATGTGTTGGGGTCATTTCTCATGGGAATAGCTTATATATGGTTTTCATCTCGGCTAAATGGTCAAGGTGCATTATTTTTTATGACTGGGGTTTTAGGTGGTTTTACTACATTAAGTGCGTTTTCATTAGATGTAGTTAGATTATTTGAAGCAGAAAAATATATTTATGCAGGAAGTTATATTCTGGCATCAATCATATTTTCCATACTAGCAATCTTTGCAGGAATATTTTTGACGAAAGTAATAATTACATGAGTGGTGTTCAAATAATTGAAGTTGATGATGATGGCCAAGATCAACGTTTAGATCGGTTTTTAAGGCGTACTTTTCCCGAATTAGGACAAGGGCGTATAGAAAAAATGTGCCGAAAAGGTGAATGCCGTGTTGATGGTAGTCGTGTTAAAGCTTCAACACGTTTATCTGTTGGGCAAACTGTTCGTGTTCCACCTTTGCCAGATACAAAAGATATGCCTCGTGATACTGCAACGGCAAAAATTACAAAAGCTGATGCACAAATGATAAGAGACGCTGTTTTATATAAAGATGATTACATAATTGCTATAAATAAACCTGCTGGGTTAGCGGTGCAGGGTGGTTCTGGCCAAATGCGGCATGTTGATGGATTATCAGCTGCTTTGAAATTTGATTTGGAGAATAAACCAAAATTAGTTCATCGCTTAGATAAAGATACTTCTGGAGTATTATTATTAGCTAGAACGGGTTTGGCAGCATCTGGATTGACAAAAGCGTTTCAATCTCGAGAAACTAGAAAGATATACTGGGCAGCTGTTGCTGGATGTCCTCATCCAAAAATAGGAACTATTAAGTATGGTTTAATAAAGGCCGGTGGCCATGGTCCAAATGGATCTGGTGAGAAAATGCAATGCATTCATCCAAGTGAAGTAACTGATATGCCTGATGCAAAACATGCTACCACAGATTACACGGTACTTGAGGATGTGGGTAAACGCGCTTCATGGGTTGCTTTGGTTCCTATTACAGGAAGAACGCACCAATTACGTGCGCATATGGCTGAATTGGGTAATCCTATTGTTGGAGATGGCAAATATGGCACTAATACGCAGACAAATGATGGTGATGGATGGGGTGCACAATTAGGTGGCGATATAAGCCGAAAAATGCATCTTCACGCAAGATCAATTACATTCACTCATCCTATTACTAAAAAAGAAATACATATAACTGCAGAATTGCCAGACCATATGGAAAAAACTTGGACAACATTCGGATGGGAAGTAAAATATGCTCCAGTTGATCCTTTTGAGGTTTATAAGTGACACCAAGTTTTAAAAAAAGATTTTGGAAAGATGCTAGAGTCGTAGATTTAAATGATGGCTATGTTGTTGAATTAGATGGAAGAGTAATCCGAACGCCATCTAAAGCATTGCTAAAAGTTGATTTTCGTAAAATTGCTGATCAAATTGCGTTTGAATGGATGGCACAAGAAGAAATTGTAAATCCTGCTACTATGCCAAATACGCGTATGGCAAACTCAGTAATAGATAAAATTATGGTGAATAAAGAAGCAGTCATTGAAATGTTGTCAGATTATTCTGGAAGTGATTTATTGTGCTATCGTGCGGTTTCGCCACAAGGATTAATAAGTCAGCAAAATGAGATTTGGAATCCAATATTAGAATGGTCAAAAGATGTTTTCTTAGCTCCAATGGTAACAACATCTGGTGTTATGCATATTAAGCAAAATAACAATTCCATGAATATCTATCGGAATGAGTTAAAGAAAATGAATTTGTATCAATTGGCGGGAATGCATGATTTGATTACAATAAGTGGTTCATTTGTAATTGCGATGGCATTAATTTCGAATCATTTAAATATTTCTGATGCATGGCATGCAGCAACAGTTGACGAAAGATGGCAAGAAATGCAGTGGGGTATTGATGACGAGGCTTCAGAAGCTCTTGAAAAGAAGCGAAAAGATTTCGAATTTGCTTATAAGTTTTGGGAAAATGCTTCTTATACAAATTAGCAATAGATATGTTGCTGATTTAGGTCATGCTTGATTACTTATAGCCAATAAACTAGGTTTTTTTACCTTGTGATACTGATATTATTAAACATACGGATATAAAATTAGTAATTTGCATTGTTGAAAAGTATAAATTTCAAACAAAACAAACAAACTTTACTTGATGTAAGTAAGAAATACTTACCTATATTAATAGTGTTTCTTTTTTTTAATGAATTTCAATAGAATACAGTTGACGATCTATACTTATTTGCCGCAATATCAGTCAGGTTTTGGGTCGAACCCAATACTTTTACAAATAGATCCACTTTGGGTCTAACAAACGCTCTGATAATTTAAGAGCACACAGGATGAGGAAAAAGATGAAAAAATCTGCTTTTTTTGGCACAATAGCTGCCGCAACCTTTGCAGCTGGTTTTGCTGCTGCTGGTACACTTGAAGATGTTCAAGCTGCTGGCGAATTAAAATGTGGCGTTACAACTGGCCTAGCCGGTTTCGCTCTTGCTGATGCAAATGGTGTTTGGGATGGTTTCGACGTTGCTGTATGTCGCGCTGTTGCTGCTGCTGTTTTGGGTGATGGCAATGCTGTTAAATTTGTACCAACAACAGGTAAAACACGTTTTACTGCATTAGCTTCTGGTGAGATTGATCTGTTGGCACGTAACACAACATGGACATTCAGCCGTGACGTTGATTTGAAATTTGAATTTGTTGGTGTTAACTACTACGACGGACAGGGCTTCATGGCTCCTAAAGCGTTAGGTGTTACTTCGGCTAAAGATTTAGATGGCGCAACTGTATGTATCCAAACTGGTACAACAACAGAGCTAAATTTAGCGGATTTCTTCCGTTCAAACAACATTTCATATGAGCCAGTGCCAATTGAAACAAATGCTGAAGCACAAGCGCAGTACTTAGCTGGTGCCTGTGATGTTTTCACAACTGATGCTTCTGGCTTAGCTTCAACACGTGCAACATTTGAAAATCCAGATGATCACATTGTATTACCAGAAATCGTATCAAAGGAGCCATTAGGCCCTCTAGTACGTCACGGTGACAACAACTGGGGTGATATTGCTCGTTGGACTTTGAACGCATTAATTACAGCTGAAGAATTAGGTGTAACATCTGCAAACGTTGCTGAGCATACAGCGAACGCTGGAAACAACCCAGAAGTTAACCGTCTACTAGGTACTGAAGGTGACTTGGGTGGAATGCTTGGTCTAGACAAGCAGTGGGCTTCAAGAGCAATTGCAGTCAATGGTAACTATGGTGAAATCTTTGAGAAAAATATCGGTGTAAATACTCCTATCGGTATCGCTCGTGGATTAAACGCTTCATGGACAAATGGCGGATTGATTTACTCTGCTCCGTTCCGTTAAGTTATAATCAAAGGGCGCTGTAAAATATTGCAGCGCCCTTTTTTTTTTATCAATTTTTAGTGAATATAATCGCTTTTTGCCTTAAAGATTATGGCAAAATGCAATTGCATTTAATTAAGGGGACAATAAGTAATGACTGCAATCCCAGATCCAAGTAAACAAGGGTTTAAGTTTAGCCAATTACTTTACGATACTCGCTATAGATCAATGACAATCCAGATTGTATCTTTGATAGCCATTCTTTTATTTTTTGGGTGGCTTATAAGTAATACGGCTGCCAATCTTGCAACTTTAGGCAAACCAATTCAGTTTAAGTTTCTTGGTGAGCCGTCAAACTATGACATCAATCAAAGACTTTTAGATTACACATCCAGAGATACTCATCTTCGTGCTGGTTTAATGGGGTTAATTAATACTCTCGTATTAGCATTAATGGGATGTGTAACTGCAACCATACTAGGTGTAGCAATCGGTGTCTTGAGATTGTCAAAAAACTGGTTAGTTGCTCGTGTTATGACACTATANATTGAGTTGTTTCGTAACATTCCAGTTTTACTTTGGATCATTATCGTCTTTTCAATAATGATTGAGACTATGCCGAGGCCCAATCAGTTTAGATCTGGAGAAGCAGCAATGAAGCTGTTTGATTCAGTAGCTATTACAAACCGGGGTGTTTATATTCCTGAACCATTATTTAATGGTGGGTTAGGCGATATTTTCTTACTTGGAGAATCAAGTTTAAGGTTTGGTGTGAGTTTAGACTTAATTGCTATTTTAATCGTACTTTTTGTAGGCCTTTTCATATCAAAGAAAATTAAAACAAACGCTGATTTTATTCAAAATGAAACCGGAGTAAGGCCAACAACATGGTGGAAAAGGTTATCAATAGTTATTCTGCCTATTGTAATTACACTTTGGGCACTTGGTTTCCATCTTGGTTACCCTGAACTAAAAGGCTTTAACTTCAAAGGTGGTATATATCTGCGCAATTCACTAATTGCATTGTGGATAGCCCTGTCACTTTATACAGCAGCTTTTATAGCAGAAAACGTTAGATCAGGTATACAAGCTGTTGCAAAAGGACAATCGGAAGCTGCTTATGCATTAGGCATTTCTCCAGGAAGAACTATGAGCTTAATAATTCTGCCACAAGCATTAAGAATCATTATCCCTCCGGTTATTTCACAGTTCTTAAATTTAACAAAAAATTCATCATTAGCAATCGCTGTAGGATACATGGATTTAACAGGAACATTAATGGGTATAACTCTTAATCAAACAGGCCGTGAGTTAGAAACAGTGCTCATGGGAATGGCCATTTATTTAATTATTTCATTAGCAATTTCGACTGTGATGAATTGGTACAATAACTCAGTAAAATTGGTGGAGCGTTAATATGGCTGATCTATCGTTTGTAAGAAAAGAAATTATTCCACAAAGGGCCGCACCACTTTCCCAAACTGGAATAATTGGTTGGTTTAGAAAGAATATGTTTTCTGACATTCCAAATACAATATTAACGATAATTGTAGGATATTTTATAATTTCCATTCTGGGAAACATATTACCATGGGTGTTTTCTCCCACATGGAATTCAGTATCCTTAACTGAGTGTAGGGGGATACTTGCAGAATTGGGTAGAAGTGGACATGGAGGTGGTGGCGCCTGTTGGGGCGTTATTCGTGAACGTTGGTTGCAGCTATTATTCGGCTTTTACCCATCTGAATTGTACTGGCGTCCTATTTTAGCATTTGTATTACTTGGTCTCGCCTTAGCTCCTGTACTTTTTGATAAGGCATCAAGAAAACTAATATACTTAACTGCAATATATCCATTTCTTTGTTTCTGGTTAATATGGGGTGGTTCTATTTGGTTCCCGGTAACAGTATTTTCAGGTTTCATCGTTGCTTACCTAGGATACGTATACGTTAACAAAGTATTTGGATCTTTAGCTGGCGTTATTGCATCAATTGCTTTGCCTGTGCTTTGGTGGCTTTTCATTACTAGCCCTCTCTCGATATTATTGCACTCGATTATGCCAATAGGTTCAGAAGCTATTGAATCTGATAGATTGGGTGGCTTTATGTTAGCAGTCTTAATAGGCGTTACAGGAATAGCTTTGTCACTTCCAATCGGAATATTACTAGCACTTGGTCGACAATCAAATCTTCCAATTTTAAAAGCTGTTTGTGTTTGCTTTATAGAATTTATACGTGGGGTGCCTCTAATTACATTGTTGTTTGTTGCATCAACACTTTTAAATATTTTCTTACCACCAGGTTCAAATTTTGATTTGATACTCCGAGTAATGATAATGGTTACATTATTTGCTTCTGCATATATGGCTGAAGTTGTTCGAGGTGGTTTAGCTGCACTTCCTAAAGGTCAATATGAAGCAGCTGATAGTCTTGGTTTAGATTATTGGAAAGCTCAGAGACTCATAATTATGCCTCAAGCGTTAAAAATATCAATACCTGGAATTGTTTCAACATTTATTGGCCTATTTAAAGATACGACCTTAGTTTCAATCATTGGTTTATTAGACCCATTAGGGCTTTCTACTAACATTCGTGCAGATATGGCATGGAATGGTATATTGTGGGAGTTATATGGTTTTGTTGGCCTAATTTTCTTCATTTTCTGTTTTTCTATGTCGCGGTATTCAATGTACCTTGAGCGCAAGCTTGCGACAGGTCACTAATCAAAGGAGCGTCTGTTATGGCTAACGCAAAAAAGCAACTACAAGTCAGTGACGAGGTAGCAATCCAAATCACTAATATGAATAAATGGTATGGTTCATTTCACGTACTCCGAGATATTGATTTAACAGTTAATCGAGGAGAAAGAATAGTAATAGCTGGGCCATCTGGTTCAGGTAAATCTACTCTTATTAGATGTATTAATGCGCTTGAGGAACATCAAGAGGGATTGATAACAGTTGATGGTACTGAGCTGTCATCTGATCTAAAAAATATCGACACTATTAGATCAGAAGTTGGAATGTGTTTCCAACATTTCAACTTATTTCCTCATTTAACTATCTTAGAAAATTGTATGCTTGCACCTGTATGGGTTCGTAAAACTACTCAAAAAGAAGCAAAAGAAACAGCAATGCATTTTCTTGAAAAAGTAAAAATTCCAGAACAAGCAGATAAGTATCCTGGACAATTATCAGGGGGCCAGCAGCAGCGTGTGGCTATTGCACGGTCATTATGTATGAAGCCTAGAATAATGTTATTTGATGAACCAACATCTGCGTTAGATCCTGAAATGATAAAAGAAGTATTAGACACAATGGTTCAGCTTGCTGAAGATGGTATGACAATGCTTGTGGTTACTCATGAAATGGGCTTTGCAAGAGAAGTTGCTAATCGCGTCATCTTCATGGATGAAGGACAAATCATTGAGCAGAATGAACCTGCAGAATTTTTTGATAATCCTCAAAACGACCGAACAAAATTATTTTTGTCACAAATTTTGGGGCACTAAGAAATACAGCAAAAGGGATTTATTTTTTAGAATCCCTTTTGCTATTTTGTGATAATGAGTAAATTTTACGAAATTTATATTTTAAATGAGAAATCTTCTTACAAGCTATAGACGCTGATGTTCAGTCTCGTTAGATGTCATTTATGGCTAATTTAATTAATAAAAATAACGAAGATGATGGTGGTGGAAGTACCCTGTCTGAGCCTTTGCGAAGAGCTATAGGTGATAGGTATTTAACATATGCACTTTCAACCATAATGCATCGAGCATTACCAGATGCTAGAGATGGCCTAAAGCCTGTTCACAGAAGAATCTTATACGCTATGTATAGATTGAAATTAGTTTCTAATGGTAAATTTTTAAAGTCGGCAAAAATTTCAGGAGACACTATGGGTGATTTCCACCCGCATGGTGATGCTGCAATTTATGACGCGATGGCAAGGTTAGCTCAAGATTTTTCTGTTAGATACCCTATGGTAGATGGGCAGGGAAATTTTGGTAATATTGATGGTGATAATCCTGCTGCTGCGAGATATACTGAAGCTCGAATGACTGCTGTTGCGGAAGCAATGTTAATTGGTATGGAAGAAAATGCCGTAGATTTTCAAGATAATTATGATGGCCGACTGACTGAACCTTCAGTTTTACCTGCTAGCTTTCCAAACCTACTTGCAAATGGCTCAACAGGTATAGCCGTTGGTATGGCAACAAATATTCCACCACATAATATTGGTGAATTGCTTGATGCTTCTATCCACTTAATTAAAGCACCGAATGCGAGAGATGAAACTTTACTAGACTTTGTCCCAGGACCTGATTTTCCTACTGGTGGTATTTTAGTTGAGCCTAGAGATAGTTTATTAGAAACATACAGAACCGGACGCGGTCCAATGCGTTTACGCTCGAAATGGGAAATTGAAGATTTGCCAAGGGGCCTGTGGCAAATCGTAGTAACTGAGATACCTTATCAGGTGCAAAAATCTAAACTTATTGAAAAAATTGCTGAATTAATTCAATTAAAAAAATTACCAATACTTGCGGATGTTCGTGACGAAAGTGCTGAAGATATCCGTTTAGTCTTAGAGCCTAGGGCAAAGACCGTTGATCCAACTGTGCTTATGGAAACATTATTTCGTATGTCAGACTTAGAAGTACGATTTAATTTGAACCTGAATACATTAATTGATGGAAGAACACCCAAAGTATGTTCAATGAAAGAGGTTTTAAGAGCCTTTATAGACCATAAACGGGATGTTTTGTTGCGGAGATCAAAACACCGTATGGACAAAATTGATCATCGATTAGAAGTATTAGAAGGCTATATAGTCGCGTTCTTAAATCTTGATCGTGTGATTGAAATCATACGAAATGAAGACGAACCAAAAAAGATTATGATGAAAGAATTTAGTTTGTCCGATGTTCAGGTCGAGGCAATATTAAATATGCGACTTAGGAGTTTGAGAAAACTTGAAGAAATTGAATTAAGAACAGAGTTAGATAGCTTGCAGTTGGAAAGAGCAGATCTTGATGATCTTTTGGCCTCAGAAAAAATGCAATGGGAACGAATAATAAATGAGTTGCGGGAGACCCGAAAGGTATTTGGTAAAAATAGTGATAGCGGCAACCGAAGAACAGAATTAGCTGAAGCTCCTGATTTTGAAGAGGTGCCAATCGAGGCTATGATTGAAAAAGAGCCAATAACTGTAGTTTGTTCATCAATGGGTTGGCTCCGCGCAATGAAAGGCCACGTAGATTTATCTCAAGAGTTAAAATATAAAGACGGGGATGAAAAAAGATTTGTCTTCCACGCAGAAACTACTGATAAATTATTAATGTTTGGTGGTAATGGAAGATTTTACACTATGTCTTGTTCAGAATTGCCAGGTGGCCGTGGCATGGGTGAACCCATTCGCTTAATTGTTGATTTGCCAAACGATGCTAATATGGTTGACCTTTTTATTCATCAGCCGGACCGTAAGCTCTTATTGGCATCATCTGCTGGAGATGGCTTCGTCGTTGAGGAAAACGATATCGTTGCTCAAACTAGAACTGGTAAACAGGCCTTAAACGTTAAAGGTGATATAACTGCATTAATATGTAAGCCAGTGGTTGGAGACTATGTGGCGACCGTAGGCCAAAATCGTAAAGTTTTGATTTTTCCCATTGATGAGCTTCCAGTTATGTCTCGTGGCAAGGGTGTCCGCATGCAGAAGTATAAAGATGGTGGCTTGAATGACGCAACGACTTTTCATTTCATTGATGGTCTGTCGTGGTTAGATCCTGCTGGCAGGCGTCGTATCGAAACTGAGTTGGCAGATTGGATTGGAAAGCGAGCTGGAGCAGGCAGAATGGCACCACGTGGCTTCCCAAGAGAAAATAAGTTTACTTAGTAATAAACTATTTTACTTGATTTTTTACCAAAATCCATTTACGCGCACTCGCGTAACCAACGCGTAACATGATTTGCGCAAGTAACTGGGAGGCCGTCATGGCAAAAGAAAAGTTTGAACGTAATAAACCGCATTGCAACATCGGCACAATTGGCCACGTTGATCACGGTAAGACAACATTAACAGCTGCGAT
>JGI26083J51738_10000304_pt1 | contig 26577 bp, 20 predicted proteins | sample SaaInl85LU_5_DNA_FD_51738 | JGI IMG/M metagenome (IMG submission 51738)
AAAAAAAACAAAAATAGCATCTTAAAATGTAAGATGCTATTAATTTTCTGTTAATTGAAATAATTAATCAATGGTGTAATTCTGCTCTAAATATTTTTGTTCGTTAAACGTAAAAAAATCATCAGAAATAGCTTGATTGTTTTTAAATGTTGTGATGGTGAAACTTGTTTTGGCTCCATTAGAACCTGTTTGGATCAATTTGTAAATATGCTTAGTTTTTGCATCAATACCCAGTTCTACTTTAATGATATCAGAATTGCTATCGATAGGATTTAGGGTTACAAACTGAATTTTTCTACCCTTATAATTTTTAATTTTTCCTAGTTCAAAATTATATCCTTCTTGGTAAAAAGTAAAAAGTTTTGAAGGGTAAATAAAACCATCGTCTGCACTTAAGTCTCCTTCAGATATAGCCACTTCTTTTTCTTCATTATTTATGATATAAAGTTTTTTGCCATCATAGATGAACGTATTTCCCAAATACTTTAAGCTGTATTTTTCTCCCATTAAATGTATTTCTCCTTTAATAGGTGGTTCATCACCTTCAAGAATACCAGCTTCTTCATTACTGAGTGTTTGGCTAAAGCTAATAAACATATTTTGGTATGCAGCCATCTTTGTTGAAACTTCATCTAAAATTGATTTTGCTTCTAAAGAGTTCTGTGAAAAAATAAAACTTGAACACATTAAGTATACTCCTACAATAACTAATTTCCTCATTTAAATTAATTTAACATCTTTTAAAGATGTATTAGTTGTTTTTTTCGTTTTCTAATAACTGTTCTAGCGCTATAAAATCAGGAATTAAAACTTGCCTAGCTTTACTCCCTTCAAAACCTCCAACAATACCAGCAGCTTCTAATTGATCTATTAAACGTCCAGCTCTATTGTATCCTAATTTTAATTTTCTTTGTAATAAAGAAGCAGAGCCCTGTTGAGCAGTTATAATAATTTCTGCGGCTTCTTTAAATAGTTTATCTCTATCTTCGATATCAATATCAATACTTGTGCCATTTTCATCATCTACATATTCTGGTAATAAATGTGCTTCTGAATATGCTTTTTGAGAACCTATGAAATCAGTTATTTTTTCTACTTCTGGAGTATCTACAAATGCACACTGAATTCGAGTAATTGAATTTCCATTGGTGTATAATAAATCTCCTCTTCCTATAAGTTGGTCTGCACCTCCTGCATCTAAAATTGTTCTTGAGTCTATTTTAGAGGTTACTCTAAATGCAATTCTTGCAGGAAAATTAGCTTTTATAATTCCTGTAATTACATTTACAGAAGGTCTTTGAGTTGCAACAATTAAGTGAATACCAATTGCTCTTGCAAGCTGTGCTAACCTTGCAATTGGGGTTTCTACTTCTTTACCTGCAGTCATAATTAAATCTGCAAATTCATCAATTACCAAAACAATGTAGGGTAAAAATTGATGTCCGTCGTTTGGATTTAATTTACGTTTTTTAAACTTTTGATTGTATTCTTTGATATTACGAACCATAGCCGATTTTAATAAATCGTAGCGATTATCCATTTCGATACACAAAGAATTTAAGGTATGTACAACTTTGGTTGTATCGGTTATGATGGCATCATCGGTATCTGGTAATTTAGCTAAATAATGTCTTTCTATTTTATTGAATAGGGTAAGTTCTACTTTTTTAGGATCTACCAAAACGAATTTTACCTCTGCAGGATGTTTTTTATACAATAATGATGTTAAAACAGCATTTAAACCAACAGATTTTCCTTGTCCTGTTGCACCAGCCATTAATAAGTGAGGCATTTTTGCTAAATCTACTACAAATGTTTCATTAGAAATTGTTTTTCCTAAAGCTATAGGAAGCTCCATCTGAGATTCTTGAAATTTTTTTGATGAAATAGCAGAGTGCATAGACACTATGGTTGCATTTTTATTAGGCACTTCTATACCTATGGTTCCTTTTCCGGGAATGGGAGCAATGATACGAATTCCTAGTGCTGATAAAGAAAGTGCAATATCGTCTTCTAAATTTTTAATCTTAGAAATACGAATACCAGCTTCAGGTACAATTTCATATAAAGTAATTGTTGGTCCAACAGTTGCTTTAATCTCTGCAATTCCAATTTTGTAATTTTTTAACGTTTCTACAATTTTATTCTTATTAGCCTCTAATTCTTCTGGGTCTATAGAAATACTTTCGTTGTATTGTTTTAATAAATTAAATGTTGGGAATCGAAAATTAGAAAGCTCTAGTGTTGGGTCAAATTCTCCAAAATCTTTAAGTATTTTATCAGATAGATTCTCCGTTGAATGTTCTTCTTCTTCAGAGATTTCTATATCAATAGCCACTTCTTTCTCAGGGGTAGTCTTTTCTTTTGTATTAAATACAGTATTTTTTTCTTCTTCAATTTTTAGTTCAATTGATTCTTTTGATTGTACATCAGAATGGTTAGAAATTGTAGGTTTTAAGTTTTCTACTGATAATTCAAACTCAGATTTTGTTTCTTCTAATGGTTCCTTATCAACACTAAGCGTACTGCTAGCAACAGAACTTTCAATGTCATCTTTTTCGTTATCAGATGCCTTAGAAGCTAGTTCTTTTTGAGCCATTCTTTTTGCTTTCCAAGCCTCTAAATACTTGTCAATAGTAATCTTATACCTTAAAATTAGATATGCAAAAAATAAAAACAGTAAAACGATACTTAATCCAGTCTTACCTAAAAATGTTTGTAAATAATTATTTAATTCAAAACCGATAACACCAGAGAATAAGGCATATTTTTTATTTAAAAAGCCTAATGTGATTGTAAGCCATAACATGGAAATTAAGCCCCAATTCCAAGAAATTATAATTTTCGAGATTTTTCTTTTTATAATAATATAAAATCCTGTAATCAAAAATTGATATACAATTACAAAAGCAGCAAGACCGAACCCTTTGTAAATAAAGAAATGACTTAAGTTGGCGCCAATTTTACCTAATAGATTATTACTTTTAATAGACTTGTCTGTGAAGTAGTTTAACGTACTCTGATCCGTTTGCCAGTTGAAGAAAAAGGAAATAAAAGCAATACACAAAAAAAGAGAAAATAGAAGTAAAAATAAGCCAATGATATTTTGAGTTTGCCTTGTTTTTAAGAAATTAAAAATAGAAGTTTTTTCTTTTACTTTAGAAGTATTTGGTTTTGTTTTTGGCATTAAAAATTATAAAAAATTAAAAAGTAAATATACATATTTGATTAAAATAATATAAATACTTTCGGTACATAAATAATACCTGCAATGATTAGCGATATTATTGCTGCAAATGCAGGAGTACCTGCAGCAATATCTTTAATTCTTCCAATTTTTTCATGAAATTCTGGATGTATAAAATCAGAGACTTCTTCTATTGCAGAATTAGCAGCCTCAGCAACTAAAACTAAACCTATTGCTAGGAATTGTATAGCCCATTCCATAAGTGAAATATCGAATGTTATTCCTAATATAAATGCAATTAGGGAAACAAAAAGCTGCACCTTTATACTATCTTCTGTGGTAACTAAAATCCATAAACCTTTAAAAGCAAATTTTAAACTTTTTAGTCTTCCCATAAAAAAACCATCGTTTGGATCTTTCATACTACATTGCTTTTAATGCTGCTTCATAATTTGGTTCGTTCCCAATTTCAGCAACTTGTTCTGTATATTTAATTTTACCATTCCTATCTATAATAATGATAGCTCTTGCATGTAGTCCTTTAAAATCACTATCTTTTATAGTAACACCATGATCTTCTCCAAAAGAGCCCGTTTTAAAATCGGATAGCATTTCTACATTATCAATTCCTTCTGCACCACAAAAACGTGCTTGCGCAAAAGGAAGATCTTTAGAAATACATAAAACAACACAGTGGTCTATTTCTGAAGCTTTCTTATTAAAAACTCTGACAGATTTAGCACAAACACTAGTGTCTACACTTGGAAAAATATTAAGTAATATCGTTTTACCTAAATAATCGGATAGCGACTTTTCTTTTAACGCAGTTGTTCTTAATGTAAAGTCTACTGCATTATCACCAATATTTGGTAAATTTCCACTAATTTGAATTGGATTTCCACCAAGTGTTATCTTCGCCATTTTTTTAATTTTGTTATTCAAAAGTACTTAATTTTATCGAGAAAATTCTTTATAAAACTGTGAAGTTCTCTTTAATAAAATGTATTTCTAATACGTATATTCGCATTTGTAAAATATAAGATAAAATTTGAACCTAACGCAGTATACTTCAGAATTTAAATACAATTGGACATTAGCAGCACCAGTTATTTTAGGAATGTTAGGTCATACTTTTGTAGCGTTTATAGACAATATTATGGTAGGCCAGTTGGGTACTGCTGAGTTAGCTGCTGTTTCTCTAGGAAATAGTTTTATGTTTATTGCGATGTCTATAGGAATTGGTTTTTCTACTGCAATAACGCCATTAATAGCAGAAGNAGATTCTTCTAATAACTTAAAACAAGCTAGAGCAGCTTATAAAAGTGGTTTGTTTCTATGTACGGTTTTAGGAATTCTACTTTTTTTAATGGTCTATTTTGCTAAACCAATTTTATATTTGATGAAACAACCTAAAGAGGTTGTAGAATTGGCGATACCTTACTTAGATTTAGTAGCATTTTCTTTAATTCCTTTAATAATTTTTCAAGCTATTAAACAATTTAGTGATGGTATGTCTATGACTAAATACCCAATGTATGCTACATTACTCGCAAACATTATTAATGTGGTATTAAATTATTTATTGATTTTTGGAAAATTCGGCTTTCCTGAATTAGGAATTGTAGGTGCTGCTTATGGAACTTTGGCATCACGATTTGTGATGGTATTGTATTTATGGATTTTGATGTTTTATAAAGAACGGTCTAAACCTATAGTTAGCAACATTAAGTTCTTTGTATTGGATGTGTTAATGTTAAAAAAGATTATAAATTTAGGGTCATTAAGTGCCATGCAAATGTTTTTTGAGGCAGCTATTTTTACAGCAGCTATTTGGTTGAGTGGTTTATTAGGCAAAAACCCACAAGCAGCAAATCAAATTGCACTAAACCTATCTTCAATGACTTTTATGGTAGCAATGGGATTAAGTGTTGCTTCTATGATTAGAGTTGGTAATCAAAAAGGCCTACAAAATTTTAAAGAATTAAGAAGAATTGCATTTTCTATCTTTTTGTTAGGGATGATTTTTGCCACTGTTTTTGCCATACTATTTTTTATTTTTCATGATATAATGCCAATGATTTATGTTGATTTGACAGATGAGTTAAATTATACAGACAATATGGAGGTTATTGCTATTGCGTCAAAACTGTTAATAGCTGCTGCTTTTTTTCAAATATCAGACAGTATTCAAGTTGTTGTTTTAGGCGCTTTACGTGGCTTGCAGGATGTAAAAATACCAACAATCCTTACATTTATCTCTTATTGGTGTATAGGGTTCCCTGTTTCTTATTATTTGGGCTCAGAAGAAATGTATGGTAGTTTTGGTATTTGGTTAGGTTTATTAGCAGGTTTAACAACAGCATCAATTCTTTTATTCATACGTTTTAATAAACTTACCNTACAGCTAATTAAAACAAAAACTGAATTAATTGATTAATGGTTTTTAAAATTTATNCTTTTCTATTTTAAAAAATAACTTAAATAGATTCTTCAATTGCCTCTAAAATAATTTGACACCCTTTTATGAGTTCTTTATCCGAAATTGTTAGGGGTGGCGTTATTCTCATGGCACGCCCTTCAAATAAAAGGAAAAACAGTAGTAAGCCTTTGTCTAAACATTTCAAGATAATTTTTGANGCTAACTCAGAAGATTCTAAAATGGCTGCTAACATTAATCCTTTTCCTCTAATCTCTTTAATAGCAGAATGTTGAAGTTGATTTCGAATAATTTTTTCTTTGCGTAAGCTTTCAGCCACTAAATTATTATTTAAAATAACCTGAATAGTAGCATTTGCAGCTGCTGCAATAACTGGGTGACCAGCAAATGTAGAAATATGTCCAAATTTAGGATGGTGTGTTAAAAGATTCATTCTTTCTTGAGAACTTATGAATGCTCCAATTGGCATGCCTCCACCTAAACCTTTACCTGTAATAATTATATCTGGAATCACATTATAATTTTCAAATCCCCAAAATTTACCTGTTCTTCCAATTCCGGTTTGTATTTCATCTAAAATTAGTAATGCACCAACTTCATCACATTTCTGTTTAACTTTAGTTAAAAAATTNGCATAAGGTTCTATAAAACCAGCACCACCTTGAATAGTTTCTAAAATTACTGCAGCCGTAGTTTCAGTAATTTTTTGAAGACAAAAATCACAATTAAATGCAATAAATTTTATACCTGGAATTAAAGGTCTAAACGTTGCATTTTGCTTTTCTACACCAGAAACACTCATNGCTCCCTGGGTATTTCCATGATAAGAATTTTTAGCCGCTATAATNTCTGATCTTCCAGTAATTCTTTTTGCTAATTTTAAAGCACCCTCTGTTGCTTCTGTGCCAGAATTAGTTATATAAACCGATTGTAAGGATTTAGGGAGGGTAGTTGCTAGTTGTTTACAAAGAGAGACTTGTGGTTTTTGAATAAATTCACCATACACCATTACATGCGTGTATGAATCTAACTGCTTTTTAATGGCATCGTTTACTACTGGATGATGATGACCTATACTATTTGCAGAAACACCAGCCACAAAATCTAAATACGCTTTATTATCAGTGTCATAAATGTATGAACCTTTGGCATGAGAAACCTCTATAGCTAAGGGGTGANGAGAGGTTTGTGCTTGATATTTGTAAAAATCTGATTTCAAATTATTGACCAAAGATAGTTGGTTTCGTTTTCTTTTTAGTTTTTTCATCAATAAATAATGAAGGTTTTTCTAAAACTTTCTTTTTTATAGGCGCTTTATTCTTTTGCGTATCTTTTATGAAAATATCGTTTTTATTTTTAGGTTGCTCATCTTCTCTCCAAATAAAACCTTTAATTTTTNGGCCTTCTTCGTCTAATTGAGAAGGAGGGTAGGTTTTGCCATCGGTACTTTTAAGGTATTTAATAGTTTGAATTTCTCCGTTTTCTAGTGTGAATTCAATATTACTAGAAACTTCTTTTGTAATTGTTTCTAGCACTTGTGTTTCTGTATTTCTATTAAAATAAATAGATTCGNCATTCCCTTTAACCAAAAGAAGCTTTAATTTATTATCCATAAACTTACCAAACATATTTCTACCTTTTATTTGGTTGTAATCTTCTTTTGCTAAAGAATCTTTAGCGATAATAAATGCATTATTAAATACCTTTAAAGAGTCTAATTTTTCTGTTTCTATATTAGATTGTAAGAAAATACTATCTCCTGTTATTTGATTTTGATCTGACCAAATTACTGGACTTTTATACATCTTTGTATAGCCAGTTTCTTGGTTGGTGTGAATTGAATCGCACTTTCCTTGTAAATCAGATTTAAANATTTTTACGTTATGATAGGTTCTTATAATACGTTTTTTAGGTTTACCTGTAACTAGCAAAGTATCTCCATGGATAAACATTGAATCTTTTTCGATGATAGAAATTGCTACTGCTTTTTTGATGATAAATAAGGAGTCTTTCTTTTCAAAAAGTTCTGCATAGTTTCCTTTCGTTATGAAATTCTGAATTGTATCTATAATTCTTATATTATTTGTAGCTGAAGCAAAACCCTTATTTTTATTATAAAATAAACTGTCTCCNTCTACAGTTCTCTCCTTCAAATATAGTTTAGCGTTTTTTGTAAAATGAGAAATATCTGTTTTTGTATTGTAAACACCTTTTTCTGCGTATAATTTATTGTTGTTCTTTGTATTTGTAATAGTAGAAGGTCCATACAAATAGGCAATTCCAGAGTCTGTATAGTAATCTAAATGATTAGATGCTAAATGATGCTCTGGGTTACTAACGGTAACTCTAGTTTTTGCTGTAAACTTCTTATTTTCTAAATAATAATTACCTTTTTTACTTTTTAAGGTATTGGTATTGTCTACAATAGTTGCAAAATCTCTATAAAATAATTTTTGATTAACCCTGTCAAATTGAAGTGTATCTGTGGTTAAGGTCATTGTAGGGTCTTTTAAAATTACATTACCCCATGAAAGTGCTTGTTTTGTATTTGCATTATAATCTGAATAATTACTAGTTTGTGTTATTGAATCACCTTGTTTGATGATTACATTTCCTATTGCTTTAAAAAAATTTTGTTTTTTATAGAGTAGGGCTTGTTGGCAAGTTAGGTTAATCCCTTCATGATTAATACTTACATTACCGATAAGAATCGTAGCTCCAGGAGACTTTTGTTCGTCTGCGTATTGGATGTCTGCATTTTCTATACTAATTTTCTTTTTTTGTTGAGCAAAGAATGAAATAGTAGAGATAATAAAGCATAAAAAAAATATTCTTTTCAAAAGATTTGTTTTGCAACAAAAATAATGAAAAGAATACCTTAAATTCTTAATTTTTAGATAAAACTATCTTTTTATGGTCTGTTTTCTATCTGGACCCACAGAAACAATTTTAACAGGAACTCCTGTTTCTTTNTCTATAAAAGCAACATAGTCCATTAAGTTTTTTGGAAGTTGATCTGCAGCAGTCATTTTTGTTAAATCATCTTTCCAACCTTTGAATTCAGTGTAATTTACTGAAACATTTTCNGGCTCTATATTATAGGGTAAATGAGTGATTTCTTTGCCTTTATAATTGTAAGAAGTACACACTTTTAATGTATCAAAACCAGAGAGTACATCTCCTTTCATCATCATTAGTTGTGTTACTCCATTTACATCTACAGCATATTTTAAAGCAACTAAATCTAACCAACCACATCTTCTTGGTCTTCCTGTAGTCGCACCAAATTCATGACCAACTTTAGCCATGGTAGCACCATCTTTATCAAATAATTCTGTAGGAAAAGGACCAGAACCTACACGTGTTGTATAGGCTTTAAAAATACCAAAAACCTCTCCAATTCTGTTTGGTGCAACACCTAATCCAGTACAAGCCCCTGCAGCTGTAGTATTTGAAGAGGTAACGTAAGGATAGGTTCCAAAGTCAATATCTAACAAAGACCCTTGTGCACCTTCTGCCAAAATTGTCTTTTTGTCTTTGATGGCTTGGTTTAAAAATTCTTCACTATCAATAAATTGTAGTGTTCTTAATTTATCGATTCCTTTACAAAACTCAGCTTCTAACTCATCTAAATTATACTCTATCTGTACATCAAAGAATTTTAACATTTTAATGTGCTTTTCGGTTAAAGCATCATACTTTTCTTTCCAGTTGTCTAATTCTAAGTCTCCAACTCGCATTCCATTTCTTCCAGTTTTGTCCATATACGTTGGACCAATACCTTTTAAGGTGGAGCCAATTTTAGCTTTTCCTTTAGAAGTTTCTGAAGCAGCATCTAACAATCTATGCGTTGGTAAAATTAAGTGTGCTTTCTTAGAAATTAATAATTTAGAGGTGTAATCTATTTTGTGTTTGTCTAGGTTTTCTAANTCTTTTTTAAAAATTACTGGATCGATAACTACACCATTACCTACAACATTTAAAGCTGTTTTATGAAAAATTCCAGAAGGTATTGTATGTAAAACATGCTTNTACCCGTCAAAAATTAAAGTATGACCCGCATTTGGGCCACCTTGAAAACGTGCTATAATATCGTAATCCTGTGTTAGTACATCAACAATTTTACCTTTCCCTTCATCTCCCCATTGTAATCCTAATAATAAATCAACTGCCATTTTTAAATTTGTGTAAGTATTAAATTTTAAATTTAATTTTTAAGTTATTTTTGGTCTTTCTTTTTTGTTCCGTAAAAATATAAGGAGTGATTGTGGATATCAATATCAAATATTTCTTCGATTGTTTTTTTGATAATTTGTATTCTAGGATCACAAAATTCTTTTACATCTCCAGAATCTGTAAAAATTACGTGGTCATGATTTTTATCAAAATAACTTTTTTCATATCGAGCCATAGTTTGTCCATCAAATTGATGCTTACGAACTAACCCACAATCTAACAGTAAATCAATAGTATTGTATAGTGTGGCTCTGCTTACTCTGTAGTTTTTATTTTTCATTTTTATATAGAGTGATTCTATATCAAAATGCTCTTCTGCATCGTAAATTTCTTGTAAAATTGCATAACGCTCAGGTGTTTTTCTGTGTTTATGCTCTTGTAGGTATGAGGTAAAAACTTTTTTAACTACTTCCTGATTTTCAAGAGAATTATTCATGTACTTAATTTTTACGAAAAAACAAATTTACAGTTATTTCTTAATAAATAGTTGTTTTTATGCAAATGATATTTACATTCTATTAACACGTTCTAATTTTTTAACGCCATCTACCTTTTCAATTCGATTCATTAATTTTTTTAATTGNGCACTATTCTTAACACTTAGTGCAATTTTACCATCAAAAACCCCTTCATCTCCAGAGATATTTATGCTGTGAATAAAAACACCTACGTTACTAGAAATAATTTTAGTTACCTCGTTTACGATTCCAGAAGTGTCTACACCGCTAATATGCAATACAACTTTAAAGTCTTGCTTTGTAGAATCTATCCATTTGGCTTGCATAATTCGATATGCATAATTNGATTGAAGAGAAATAGCGTTANGGCAATTTTTCTTATGTATTTTTATACCCTCATTAATTGTTAAAAAACCAAAAACTTGATCTCCTGGAATGGGAGTACAACACTTAGATTGCGTATAATTTAGTTTTTCTTCTTCTTTTCCAAAAACCAAAGCATCATACTTAGTCGTAATTTCCTCTTGATTTTCTGCGCTTACTGTATTTCGTCTAAGTTTTGTTTTAAAGAAATTTAGAATTTTACTATTTCTTTGGGTAACAAATCCTTTTAATTGGGTATTGTCTATTGCTCCATTACCAATTCTGTAAAATAGATCAAAACTAGTTCTTAGTTTAAAATAATTGGCCAGCTCATTAATTGTTTTTTCACTAAAAGGGATTTTTAAATGCCTTAGTTTTCGTGCTAAAATTGCTTTTCCTTCCTCTGCAATCCCTTTTTCTTCATCTTTTAATGCTGCTCTAATTTTTGTTTTAGCTCTTGCTGTAATTACAAAATCTAACCATCTAGAATTAGGTTTGTTTGTTGCACTTGTAATCACCTCTATTTGATCGCCACTTTTTAATTTGTAACTAAGTGGGACTAACTTTCCGTTTACTTTTGCGCCTCTACATTTTAAACCAACATCTGTATGAATAGAAAAAGCAAAATCTAAGGCAGAAGCATCTTTTGGTAATGATTTTAAATCGCCTTTAGGTGTAAATACATAGATTTCTTTAGCATAAAGATTAAGTTTAAAATCTTCTACAAAATCTACAGCATTTATACTTTGATTTTCTAGTGTTTCTTTTAATCTGTTTAGCCAAACATCTAAACCACTTTCGTTTTCTGAACCTTGTTTGTATTTAAAATGTGCAGCATATCCTTTTTCTGCAATTTCATTCATTCGTTCAGATCTAATTTGGACTTCTACCCATTGTGCATCCGGACCAACAACAGTTATATGCAATGCTTCATATCCTGTAGATTTTGGCTGAGAAATCCAATCTCTTAATCGGGCAGGGTTGGGTCTAAAATTATCTGTAACTAAAGAATATATTTTCCAAGCATCATGCTTTTCATCTTTTGTAATTGGTTTAAAAATAATTCGGATGGCATACTTGTCAAAGACCTCTTCGAAAGTGACATTTTGTTTTTGCATTTTTTTTCGAATGGAAAAAATCGATTTAAATCGACCTTTTATTTCGTAAGAAAAATGCTCTTTGTCTAATCCGCTTTTTAATGAATTTTCAAAACGTTTTAAATATTCTTGTTGTTCTTCTTTGCTCTCTTTTATTTTAGCTACAATACTTTTAAAAACTTCTGGTTCTGTGTACTTTAAGCCTAAATCTTCTAATTCTGTTTTAATATTATACAAGCCTAATCTATGGGCTAATGGCGCATAAATATATAAAGTTTCTGATGCAATTTTAACTTGCTTGTACCCAGGCATAGCATCCATGGTTTGCATATTGTGTAATCGATCTGCAATTTTTATTAAAATGACTCTTACATCATCATGTAAGGTAAGTAACATTTTTCTAAAATTCTCTGCTTGTATTGAAGCATCTTGCTCTTTGTTTAAACGAGATATTTTGGTAAGACCATTGACTATTCTAGCAATTGTTTCTCCAAACAATTGCTCCATATCATTTAATGTATAATCGGTATCTTCTACAACATCATGAAGTAATGCTGCAGCAATAGAAGTGGCTCCTAAGCCAATTTCCATAGCTACAATTTTAGCTACAGCAATAGGATGATAAATATAAGGTTCTCCTGTTTTTCTGCGTTGTTTTGAGTGTGCGTCAACAGCAATTTCAAACGCTTTTCTTATGAGCTCTTTGTCATCTTTAGATAATACCTTATAGGTACCTTTTAAGAGGTCTTTATAACGATTTGCAATTTCTTTATTTTCTTCTTCTATGGTAGCCGTATATTCCATGAATTTTTCGAGCATTAAATCTAAAGTGAATTTAGCAAATAGAATTAGAATAGCAAAGTAAATTGCATACTAATAAAACTAGTGGTAATTCTTATAAAATGTGATGCTTTTTTTTGAGAGAAAAAAGTTTACTAAGTAGTAAACAGTCTTTGAAACACTTATCTAAAGGTACAAATTTCATTTATTCATTGATATTAAAAAGAAAAATAGGGGAGTAGGTGTTTTATTTCTTGATTTGATTGTGCGCATACATTGCAGCGCCAATAATCCCAGCATTGTTTTTAAATTTTGCTACTTTAATTGGGATATTAGTATTTAAATGGTGTTTAAAATCNTCATATTTTTTACTGATTCCTCCTCCTATAATAATTAAACTAGGTGAAAACACAATTTTAGTATATGCTAATAACTCATCAAAACGAAGTGCCCACTCTTTTAACGAAAGGTTTTCTTTTTTNCTCACAGAATCTGCAGCATAATATTCAATAATTTCTCCATTACTATGCAACAGTTTTCCCAATTCTAAATTCGGAATTAACTTTCCCTTGTGAAACAAACCAGAACCAATTCCCGTTCCTACAGTAATAACAATTACAACCTCTTTTTCATTTTTACCAGCTCCTAAGTTTACTTCAGCCACACCTGCTAAATCAGCATCGTTACTTACATAAAAAGGAAGTGTTGTTTCTTTGTTAAACAGCTCATCAACTTTAATATTTAACCATTTTTCACTTAAATTACCTGTATGTATGCATTTTCCGTTTACTATAGTTGTTGGAAAACTACATCCTACTGGTTTGTCCCAGTTAAAGTAATCGGTCATATTTTTAATTGTTTTTGCAATTGCCTCAGGTGTAGCTGGTTTTGGAGTGGGTATTCTGTGTCTTTCAGAAATTAATTCTCCAGTTTTTGTGTTTACTATAGCAGCTTTAATTCCAGAACCACCAACATCTATACCTAATATTTTCATAATACTTACTTAAATTGTCTTTGTCTTTTAGCTTCAAAAAGAACGATGGCAGCAGCTACTGAAACATTCATAGAGTCTATTTTTCCTTGCATAGGAATGTTAATATTTTGTGTTGCTTCTTCTCTCCAAATTTCAGTTACACCTGTAGCTTCTGTACCAACAACGATGGCGCATGCTTTTTGATAATTTTCTAGGTGATAAAGGTTAGAATTTTGAAGCGTAGTTGTATATATGTCCACTTTGTGCTCTTTTAAGAAAGTGATAATTTCTTGAGAGGTTCCTGAAGCGATTTGATTGGTAAATAAACATCCTACACTAGATCTTATAATATTAGGGTTGTAAAGATCCGATTTTGGATCTGCTATTAAAACAGCATCAATATTTGCAGCATCTGCTGTTCTTAATAACGCTCCAATATTACCAGGTTTTTCAATACCTTCTGCAATTAATAGTAATAGATTTTTACGTTTAAACGTTATGTTTTTAAGAGAAAGCTCTTTAGTTTTACTTACAGCAATAATTCCTTCAGTAGAATTTCTGTAAGCTAACTTTTCATAAATTTCTTTAGATATTTGAATACAATCTATAGCACTACCCACCAAAGATTCTAATTTTTGTAAAGAAATTAAGCTTGGATAAAATAATACTTTTTCTAACTGATAATCAGAGTTTATAGCTAAGGTTAGCTCACGTATACCTTCAATAATGAATACCCCATTTTTTTTTCGTTCTCTAGACTTTTCTTGGAGTTTAATTAGACTTTTAATATACGGGTTTTGTAGGCTATGAATTTCTTTCATTGTTACAAATATATTGATTTAACGATGTTTTTTATACATAAATTAAAAACAACACTGTTTTAAAAACAAAAAACTCGCAATTTGCGAGCTTTTTAGTAAGGTTATTTAATATTATTTAGATTGTATTTGTTAGCATAGCGTTTCCAAAGCTTTGTTTGATGTGTTTCTAAGCTAATTGCTCTTCCTTGAATAAACGCATTTGTTAGTTGGTTAGATCGCATATCTAAAGCATCTCCTGTAGAGATAAAAAGTGTAGCCTCTTTTCCAACTTCTAAAGTACCCACACTAGTATCTATTCCTAATATTTTTGCACTATTAGCAGTAATCATCTTTAACGCATCTTCTTTTGTTAAACCATGAGCAGCAAAAGTACCCGCATAAAAAGGTAAGTTTCTAGTATTCATTCTTTCCATTTGCCCTTCCATACCGATAGTTACAGTTACGCCACTGTCCATTAATGTTTTTGCAATTGTATAGGTGCTATCGTATGCATCGTCTTCAGAATTAGGGTTTCTATGAGGTCTTTGCAATACAACACCTACCTTGTGTTCTACCAGCATTTTAGCAACACTTTCTGCACCTTCTGCATTTACGATAACCAAATTTTTTACTCCTAAATTTTTAGTAATCGTAATGGCATCTGTAATTTCTTTTTGCCCATTTACATGAATAAAAAGTCGTTGCGAACCATTAAACAAACCATTCATAGCTTCAAAAGGTAAGTTTTTAGGTTTTCTGTTACTTTCTAAATAACTCTTTGCATTGGTAAAATATGTTTTGATATTTTCTTTGTTTATACCATAGTTTACATCTGGTTTTAATGCAGGATCTTCTCCTAACCACCATCTTCCTCTAGTAAAACTACTAGGCCAGTTCATATGAATGGCATCATCTACCTTAATAGCAGCATCCTCCCAGTTCCATGCATCTAATTGCACCACAGAAGAAGTACCAGAAATTGTACCCCCTCTAGGTGTAATTTGAGCCATTAAAACTCCATTTGGTCTCATAGACTCAACCACTTTACTCTCTGCATTATATGCAATTAAGCTTCTAATATGTGGATTGTTGATTCCTATTTCATCTACATCCACACTAGCTTTTACAGCATCAATTTCAGCCAATCCTAAAGTTGCATTAGCAGCTATAAATCCAGGATAAATATGTTTACCAGTTCCCTTTATTAACGTTCCAGTTCTTGCTATTTTAGAGGTAGCACTCCCAACAAAAGTAATTTTACCATCATTAAACATAATTAATGAGTTTTCAATAACTTTTCCGTTTCCTAAATGTGCAGTTGCCCCTTCAATAGCAATTGGTGTTGTTTGCTTGTNTGCGGGTGTTTGTTGGGCTATTGTATTTCCAATAAAGAAAAGTGCCAATANACTATATATTATTTTTTTCATTATTTCTTAGTTTTTAAGTTCTTCTAATGTATCACAGTGAAAGTTGATATCACCTCTTTTCATTGGTACTTTTGTTTTGCCACCATTCATTTTTTCGTTTAACATCATGTCAATTAACTTGCTTTTTTCTTCTTTAATAGCCAAACGTTTTTTAGCATCTACTTTATAGTCAAAATAGACACGCCCTTCTATGATTGTTTTTTCTACTTTAGCATAGATAGACATTGGATGATTGTTCCATAGAACAACATCTGCATGTTTGCCTACTTTTATGCTACCCACTTTATCGTCTATATGTAATAGTTTAGCCGGATTTATAGTTACAGTTTTCCATGCGTCTAGTTCTGACATGCCTCCATACTTTACCGTTTTTGCTGCTTCTTGATTTAAACGTCTAGACATCTCTCTATCATCTGAATTTATAGCAACAGTTACCCCTGCATTATGCATAATAGAGGCATTGTAGGGTATAGCATCATTTACTTCGTATTTGTAGGCCCACCAGTCAGAAAAAGTAGAACCACCAACACCATGTTCTGCCATTTTATCAGCAACTTTATATCCTTCTAAGATGTGGGTGAATGTATTAATAGTAAAATCAAATTTATCTGCAACTTTCATTAACATGTTAATTTCTGATTGCACATATGAATGACAAGAGATAAAACGTTCTTTATTTAAAATTTCTGCCAATGTTTCCATTTCTAAATCCTTTCTATAAGGCTGTCCACTTTTCTTTAAAGCATCATATTCTTTTGCTCTTGTAAAATAGTCTGTGATCATTTGTTCTACACCCATTCTAGTTTGCGGAAAACGAGTTCCATTACTACTTCTAGACTGCTTTACATTTTCTCCTAAGGCAAATTTTATGAATTTAGGAGTGTTCTCGTAAATCATATTTTCTGCATTTTCTCCCCATTTTAATTTAATAATTGCAGATTGACCTCCAATTGGATTTGCAGATCCATGTAAAATTTGAGATGTAGTTGTACCTCCAGAAATATTTCTATAAATATTAATATCTGTGGGGTCTACAACATCTTCTATTGTTACTTCTGCAGAAGAGTTTTGTGCACCTTCGTTTATAGACGATGCTGCAATATGCGAATGTTCATCTACAATACCAGCAGTTAAGTGTTTGCCTGTACCATCGATTACTACTGCTTTTCTTGCTTTTAAATTTTTACCTATTTCTGCAATTTTACCTTCTTTTAAAAGAATATCGGTATTTTCTAAAATCCCTTCTTTTTCGCTTGTCCAGATGGTAACATTTTTAATTAAAATAGTTTCTTGTTCTGGTTGTTTGTAGTTACCAAAACCACTATTAGGATAACTAACGGGCATAACTGGGAAAGCTGTTTTTTTACTCGCTTTACCCTTTTTAGTCTTTTTTTGTTGCTTAGCTACCTGTTTACTAGCAGACCATGAGGATTCATTTCCTTGGGTATCAAAAGCAGTACCCTCCATAACATTGGCATCGTTGATTATTTTACCAATCATTCTTGTATAACCTGAATTTTCGTTTAAGGTAATCGAAATCCAATCGTCTTTAAAAGAAAATTTAGATTTTACTTTTTGATCTCCTTGTTTAACACTCCCTTTTGGATTTGATCCAGAACCTGTAACTGATAATTGGTAATTTTGATTATTTACAGACAACATATAATCTCCACTAATATCTTTTACATTCATAGCTGTAATTACATTTTTTGACCCTTGCACCCAGTTTTCATAAATGGTTGTTTTGGCATCAAAAATATTACCAGATGTAATAATAAAATTAGCAATACTTCCTTCTTTAAGATTTCCTATGCTACTGTTTCCTAAAATGTCAGCAGGTATTGTTGTTAAGGCAGCTAACGCTTTTGTTTGATTAAAGCCATAAGAAATTGCTTTTTGTATGTTTTTATGAAAAGATTTTATAGACTTTAATTTGTGAGTTGTTATCGCAAAATTAACATCATTTTTAGCAAGTATTGCTAAATTAGACGGTTCTTGATTCCATTTACGTAAATCTCTTAAAGAAATTTGTTTTGCCAAAAGCGGATTAGACACATCGTAAGCTTTGCTAAAATTTACAGGAATAATAAAGTTTGCATTAGTCGCTTTTATATCTTGTAATCGTTCATACTCATCACCAGATCCTACTAAGGTATATTGTATTCCAAATTCATCTCCTACTTTATCTGCTCTAATGGCATCAAGATGGTTATTGGTCTCAAAAATTTGAGGCAAACTTGATTTGTATTTAAGGCCTCTAGTGCCAAATCCTTATGATCCATTTTACCCTTAGCATACCAATCTGCATCTAAGTAAGTCTGACGTATTAAAGCCATTGCACCCATTCTAGAAGTAGGGTAAGCTTGTCTGGATTGCACACTTTTAGTAAAAGACAAGTGGTGTGTAGATTTTGTATCTAATATTCGATATGCATTAGTAGCATTCGGGTTTAAGGCTACAAGTAAACCATTACCTCTAATAATTCCATCTTGCTGATGGGTATTGACCACACCAAATCCGGCTTTGATTAATTCTTTTGCTTTTTTGGTGTCAAATGAAAAATCTTTGATAGGGTTGGTATCTGGACGAATGTGATCATTCCAATAATACCCTTCTCTAGAAGCTGTGTACTGTGTGCCTCTAGACCTACTTGCTGTTCTTTTTGGCTTTTGAATCCCAAAATTTGTGTAAGCATCAACAAAAGAAGGGTAGATCGTTTTTCCTTTTACATCTGTTATTATGGCTCCACTTGGTATTTTTACGGATTTACCTATACTTGCTACTTTACCCTCTTTAATAAGTAAAGTTCCATTTTTTATAATAGTGGTTGGGGTAACGTAAATTGTAGCATTTTTAAACGCGTACGTACTATTTTTTGTTGTTTTTACTCCACTATCTGTAGGAAAGTACTCTTGTGCAGTAAGCACATGTACTGCAAATACAAAGAGTAATAGAATTCGTTTTTTCATGTAGTTTTGAATTAGTTTATAAAATTTCTAAATTAGAGATTCCCTTTATCTTATAAAGTAAAACAAACTAGTTTAACATAATTTTAAGAAATTTATAGTTGCTTTGTTTCTTTAAAATAAGAAATCATAAGGTCTACAACATAACTGTAAGAAGCGGTTCCGTCTTTTTGTTTGTTTGCTTTTAGGTATTGATCGTATCCTTTTTTTACAATGGGTTCAAAAGGATTTTTGTACGATTGCCAAAAAGCATAACTAGTAGAAAAGTCTTTAATAATACCTGTATTTACTTTTTTCCAAAAAGCTTTTGCTTTTGTTGGGTCTCTTTTTTGTAATTCAGCAATACTATAGCCAAAAGCCATTCTGTAACTCGCGTATTTAAAATAGTCATTAGAACTATAGTTAGTTGCTAAAAAACCAATAAAATTTGCTTCGTTTTCTGCTGCATACCCGATTTGATGGGCCATTTCATGACATGCAGTAGTAGGAAAACTTGTTTTAGGAATGGTTGCATTTACTTGAGCTTCTCCAGTAAAAGGATTAAAATACCCAGAAGTACCATTATAACTTTGTAAATGCCCCATTAAAGAATTTTTTATAGCAGACTTTTTGTAGGCAAATTGCGGAAAATCTGCCGATAAATTTTGATATCCTTGGTAACTTAACGTATACATTTCACTGGTAGAATATGGGTTTGTTATCTGTAAAGAGTCATTAGACACTATTTTTGAATGTACTGTATTTAGTTGGTTTAAAATATAATAGGTGCTTTTTACTAATTCGTCTGTTGTGTATTGATGTTCGGTATAGCCCAAGTTTTTTGACAAAGGTTCTCTGTAGTAATTCAATCCCCAAAACATGTAAAAACAAAAATAAATTTTAGACAAAAATGCAAGTATGGAAATGGTTTGTGGTAAAAAATTACGAACCCTAAAACGCAGGCATAAGATTAAAAATCGAACTAAAAATAAAATGAAAACAAATAATAAAATATCGCCAACTGAATACGGAATCCAGCCAAATACTGTTCTAAAGAAATTAGAAATAATGGGGTATATACCATTAGCATAGTATTTTTCTACAAAAGCAGGATGTTTTTCTAAAATTTGTACTAAAAATAGTTGAATAGGTAGCAATAATGCGAAGACAACATGTTTTTTATTCCATTTCATAAATTTAAAAGTAACAAATTAAATTGAAAGGTTGCTGGTTATTAACAAGATAATAACAATTTTGTTTACAATTTTTGTTTACAAATTATTGTGTTATTTATTTGAGCACAATCAACCTAAAAAAGTACATTTGTCTTGATGGAAAAAACGAATACGATAGCAGGAAAAAAAGCAGATAGGTCTAAAATTATAAGTTTAGAAAAAGGTAAAATACCCCCACAGGCAGTAGAGTTAGAAGAAGCAGTCTTAGGGGCAATGATGATTGATAAGAAAGGAATTGACGATGTTATTGACATTTTACATTCAGATGCTTTTTATGATGCAAAACATCAAGAAATTTATGCTGCCATTTATGAATTATTCCAGAATTCACAGCCTATAGATATTTTAACAGTATCTAACTTGTTGAAAAAGAATGGAAAATTAGAAATGGTAGGAGGAGATTTTTTTCTAATTCGTTTAACACAAAAAGTAGCATCATCGGCACACATAGAATTCCACGCTCGTATTATTTTACAAAAATACATTCAACGAAAATTGATTTCTATTTCATCAGAAATTATTGAAAGTTCTTATGACGAATCTACAGATGTTTTTGATTTACTAGATGAAGCTGAAGGGAAACTATTTGAAGTCACACAAGGAAACTTAAAAAAGAGTTCAGAAGATGCAGGGTCACTGGTAAAACAAGCGTTAAAGAAAATCCAAGAAATTGGAAATCAAGAAGGTATGTCTGGTTTGGCAACTGGTTTTACAAAGTTAGATGCGTTAACTTCTGGTTGGCAACCCTCAGATTTAATAATTATTGCAGCAAGACCAGGTATGGGAAAAACTGCGTTTGTAATTTCTATGGCTAAAAATATGGCCATAGACTTTAACCATGCTGTTGCAGTGTTCTCTTTAGAGATGTCTTCGGTTCAGTTAATCACTAGAATGATTTCTTCAGAAACGGGCTTAACATCAGAAAAACTAAGAAAAGGTAATTTAGAACCGCACGAATGGGAGCAACTTAATGTAAAAGTAAAACGGTTGTCAGATGCCCCAATTTTTATAGATGACACTCCATCATTATCCATCTTTGATTTAAGAGCTAAGGCAAGACGTTTGGTGTCACAACACAATGTAAAAATAATTGTAATTGATTATTTACAATTAATGACAGCTGGTGGGAATGGAAAAGGTGGTGGAAACCGTGAGCAAGAAATCTCTACAATTTCTAGAAATTTAAAAGCATTGGCAAAAGAATTGTCTGTGCCAGTAATTGCATTATCACAATTGTCTAGGGCAGTAGAAACACGTGGTGGATCTAAAAGACCATTACTTTCAGATTTACGTGAATCTGGGGCCATAGAGCAAGATGCAGATATTGTGAGTTTTATTTTTAGACCAGAATACTATGGAATGACAGAATGGGATGATGATGAGCATACCCCATGTGAGGGCCAAGGAGAGTTTATAGTCGCCAAACATAGAAATGGCGGCTTAGATAATATTCGTTTAAAATTTACTGGGCATTTGGCAAAATTCTCTGATTTAGAAGAAGGGTTTAGCTCAGAGTTTCAATCTTCTATGAATACAGATTTTTCAGATGAATACTCTGTGAACCAAAGAATAGAGCCTAAAGATGCTTTTGGTAGCGACGATGACGACGTTCCTTTTTAAGAATTTAAAGTTATAAAATAGATTAGATACACAATTGCTTTCAAGTAATTGTGTATTTTAGTTTTTTGATATGAAAAAAATAAGTCTGCTTATCCTTTTTTTATGCCTTTCTAATGCAAGTTGGGCTTCCTTTATATATGTGCCTATGGATGATGATAATCAAAAAAATCATCTTAAAGCGTATGGTATTGTATATTTTAGTTTAGAGGTGGGGTTAACCTCAAAATGGTTATTAAACTATGATGGTGGCGCTTTTTTAATTGAAAACAATAAGGCTGTAGAAAATGAATGTAAAATTAGAGGCGTAACCTATCAAATTATATCAGATGCTAAAGCACAAATAATACTCCAAGAAATTGCTTCACCCTCTTCCAATCAAGATGCTGTAACCTTAGAAAAAGCGCCTAAAATTGCAGTATATTCTCCTAAAGATAAAATGCCTTGGGATGATGCTGTAACGATGGTATTGACGTATGCCGAAATTCCGTTTGAAGTAATTTATGATCAAGAGGTTTTAGCAGATAAGTTGTTACTTTACGAATGGCTTCACTTACATCATGAAGATTTTACAGGACAATATGGACGTTTTTATGGTTCCTTTAGAACGGCACCTTGGTATATTGAAGGTAAAAAGAACGCTGAAAAAATGGCTTCTGAATTAGGTTTTGCAAAAGTTTCGGAAGAGAAATTGGCTGTCGCTAAAAAAATAAGAGATTATGTTATTGGTGGTGGTTTTATGTTTGCAATGTGCTCTGCAACAGATAGTTTTGATATTGCTTTGGCTGCAGAAGGTGTAGACATTGCAGCGTCTATGTTTGATGGTGATGGCACAACTGTAAACTATCAATCAAAAATAAACGATAGAAAAACCTTTGCTTTTAAAAACTTTAAGTTAGAAAGAAACCCTATTGTCTATGAGTTTTCTTCTATAGACATGACCCGTAAAAGAAAAATTCCAAAAACATCGGATTATTTTTCATTACTAGAGTTTTCTGCCAAATGGGATCCAGTACCAACAATGTTAACACAAAATCACACAATACTTGTAAAAGGTTTTATGGGACAAACAACTGCTTTTGATAGAAATACAATAAAATCTAATGTGATTGTTTTAGGTGAAAATAAAACGAATAGAGAAGCAAGGTACATTCATGGTACAAAAGGAAAAGGGATGTTTACTTTTTATGGCGGTCATGACCCTGAAGATTATACGCATCGAGTAGGAGACCCAAAGACGGAGTTAGATTTACACCCAACTTCTCCTGGTTATCGTTTAATATTAAACAATGTATTGTTTCCTGCAGCAAAGAAAAAGAAGCAAAAGACTTAAATAAATAGCTGTTAATAAATTAAGAATAAATAACTAATAATTCGACAAGAAAGTAAATCTCTTTTGTATTTTTGTCTTATCAAAAATTAATCAATAAAAATGCCAACAACACAACAATTACAAGATTTTACGCAACAAGTTCGTAGAGATATTTTAAGAATGGTACACAAAGTAAATTCTGGGCATCCAGGAGGTTCTTTAGGCTGTGCAGAGTTTTTTACATGCTTGTATCAAGAAGTAATGGAGTATTCTACAGACTTTTCTATGGACGGTAAAAACGAAGATTTATTTTTTCTTTCTAATGGCCATATTTCGCCTGTATATTACAGTGTTTTGGCACACAGTGGTTTTTTTCCAGTAGAAGAATTAAATACTTTTCGATTAATTGATTCTCGTTTACAAGGGCATCCAACCACACACGAAGGATTAGAAGGAATTAGAATAGCTTCTGGTTCTTTAGGACAAGGAATGTCTGTGGCAATTGGTGCTGCAGAAGCCAAAAAACTGAACAATGACAACAAATTAATTTACTCTTTACACGGTGATGGAGAGTTGCAAGAAGGTCAGAACTGGGAAGCAATGATGTATGCAGCAGCAAAAAAGGTAGATAATTTAATTGCTACGATAGATTTAAACGGAAAACAAATAGATGGCGCTACAGACGATGTTTTACCAATGGGTAGCATTAAAGCAAAATTTGAAGCTTTTGGTTGGGCTGTTATTGAAGTAAAAGAAGGGAATGATATTGAAGCGATTTTAGCTGGTTTAGCAGAAGCAAAATCATTAACAGGGAAAGGAAAACCAGTATGTATTTTGTTAGAAACGATGATGGGTAATGGAGTAGATTTTATGATGCATACACATGCTTGGCATGGAAAAGCACCTAATGACGAACAATTAGAAAGTGCTTTACAGCAAAATCCAGTTACTTTAGGAGATTATTAAACAATATTCAATTGTATAAAAAAGAGTTGTATTTTAAAAGATACAACTTTTTTTGTTTAGCATTAATTACCTTTCATTTTATTGGAAGAAATTATAGCGATAGGTAAGAAACCTTTTATCTTTACAATTATAAAAAAGATTAATACAAAAAAGTTATGAAAATAGGTATTGTCTGTTATCCTACTTTTGGAGGTAGTGGAGTAGTAGCAACAGAATTAGGAATGGCACTTGCAAAGAAAGGTCATGAGGTTCATTTTATTACCTACAACCATCCAGTTCGATTAGATTTTATATCACATAAATTACATTTTCATCAAGTTGTAATTGAAGAATATCCGCTGTTTCAGTACCAACCTTACGAGTTGGCGTTGTCTAGTAAAATGGTAGATGTTGTAAAAAAATACGAGTTAGAAATTTTACACGTGCATTATGCAATTCCGCATGCATATGCAGCCTATATGGCCAAGCAAATGCTTAAAGAAAAGGGGATAGACATAAAAGTAGTAACTACATTGCATGGTACAGATATTACATTAGTTGGGAGTCATCCTAACTACAAAACAGCGGTAGAATTTAGTATTAATAACTCAGATGTAGTCACTGCAGTATCTAATAATTTAAAAGAAACCACCAACAAACTTTTTTCAATTAAAAAAGACATTTCCGTAATTTATAATTTTATAGATACCGAAAAGTACGATAAAGCAGGTGAGCAAGAATGCAAACGTATTGCTTTAGCAAAACCTAACGAAAAGATACTTACGCATATTAGTAATTTTAGACCAGTTAAACGAGTAGAAGACGTAATTAAAATTTTCTATGAAGTACAAAGAGAGATTCCTTCTAAATTATTATTGATAGGAGAGGGACCAGAGCGTATAAAAGCAGAAGCTTTAACAAAAGCGTTACGTTTAAAAGAAAAGGTGTTTTTTCTAGGAAATAGTACAGAAATCGATAAGATTTTATGTTATTCAGATATTTTTTTACTGCCTTCAAAAACAGAAAGTTTTGGTTTAGCTGCCTTAGAGGCAATGGCTGCAAAAACAGCTGTAATATCTTCTAATACAGGAGGGTTGCCTGAGGTTAACATACATGGTAAAACTGGGTATTTAAGCAATTTAGGTGATGTAGAAGACATGGCAAAAAATGCAATTTCAATCTTAAAAGATGCTAAGACATTAAATGCATTTAAAGAAAATGCCAAAGTGCATGCAAAGCAGTTTTCTTTAGACAATATTTTACCTGTTTATGAAGACATTTATGCTTCTTGTTATAAAACAATACAGTAAGGAATCTTAAAAAAAACACCCTTTATATTTAATTATTTTTCTATATTTCAGCATTCACAAATTATAATTATATGAAGAGACTAGCATTGCATTGGAAGATTTTAATAGGAATGATTTTAGGAATCATTTTTGGTTTTATAATGAATTCAATTGATGGAGGGAAATCTTTTATAACAGATTGGATTAAACCATTTGGCACTATTTTTATAAATTTATTAAAGTTAATAGCAGTACCGTTAATATTAGCCTCGTTAATTAAAGGTATTTCTGATTTAAAAGACATTTCAAAAATTAAATCTATGGGGTTAAGAACCATAGGTTTATACATGTTTACCACTTTAGTTGCCGTTATTATAGGTTTAGGTATTGTAAATATGGTAAAGCCGGGTACTGGAATGCCAGCCTCTACTTTAGAAAAAATAAAGACTAAATATTCAAATGATGCAGGGGTTATAGACAAATTAAATAAGGCCTCTTCTCAGNAAGATTCAGGACCTTTACAAGCATTAGTAGATATTTTTCCGAGTAATATTTTTAAATCCTTAACAGATGCATCTATGCTGCAAGTCATATTTTTTGCATTATTTGTAGGGATCTCTTTATTGCTTATCAATCAAAAGAAAGCAAAACCACTTATCGATTTTTTTGATTCTTTAAATGAGGTGGTCATGAAAATGGTAGATCTTATTATGCTATTTGCACCATTTGCTGTTTTTTCTTTATTGGCAAATGTTATTATTTCTTTTGATGACACAGAAATACTTGTAAAATTATTATGGTATGCTGTTTGTGTTGTGGGTGGGTTACTTTTATTGATTGNTTTTTATTTAGTATTGGTATTTCTGTTTACAAAAAAATCGCCAATCTGGTTTTTAAAGCAAATAAGTCCAGCGCAATTATTAGCATTTTCTACAAGTAGTAGTGCTGCAACTTTGCCAGTTACGATGGAGCGTGTAGAAGAGCATTTAGGAGTAGATAAAGAAGTTTCAGGTTTTGTTTTACCTGTAGGAGCAACTGTTAATATGGATGGTACTAGTTTGTATCAAGGAATTGCAGCTGTTTTTATCATGCAAGTACTATGGCCAGAGGGGTTAACTTTTTCTAACCAAATTGTTATTATAGGAACCTCTGTTTTAGCCTCTATAGGAAGTGCTGCAGTACCGAGTGCAGGTATTGTAATGCTTGTTGTAGTTTTAGAAACCATTGGTTTTCCTGCAGATTTATTGCCTTTAGGGATTGCATTAATTTTTGCGGTAGATAGGCCACTAGACATGTGTAGAACCGTTGTAAATGTAACAGGTGATGCTACTGTTTCTATAATTGTTGCTAAATCTTTAGGAAAATTAAAGACGCCTAAGCCTAAAAATTGGGACGATCACTATGAAGCTGTAAACTAATTTTTTTCTTTAAAATAGTTGTACTGGCCTAATTTAAAAGTTTTCATTTTCGGATAAT
>JGI26083J51738_10000327_pt1 | contig 25847 bp, 18 predicted proteins | sample SaaInl85LU_5_DNA_FD_51738 | JGI IMG/M metagenome (IMG submission 51738)
GTAAATTGGGTGGTTTCTCCAATTTCGTAGCCTAGGAAAATAGAGGGAAACCAATTTATATAGGTTTTGTTTTTTAAATCATTGGTTTCAATAAGGTTTACATCTATATTAGAATGTTCCATTCTAAGACCAGTAAGTAAGCTAAAAGACGCCCATTTAGATCCCAGCTGTGTATAGGCAGCTTGAACATATTCTTTATAAAATAAGGTATTGCTAAAGTCAGGATTTGAAATAAAATTACCAGAGGTGTTTTCTACACTAAAGTCAAAAGCAGTCGTAAACTCATTGAAAGTTCCTCGGTACCCCAGTTCAAATTGTGATTGATTTTCACTCCCAAAAGGCAGCACATAATCTGCTTGTATTAGTTGATTTTTTTGATTTTCAGTAGTACTGGTGCGCTCCGTAGGAAGATAGCTATTGTCTTGAAGAATGGTTTCGAAAATTTCAGCATCTTCAAATTCATCCCCAGTAGAATACTGGTAGTCTGCCGTTAAAAGATGACCGTCTTTCTTAAACTTCTTTTGGTAATTCACAGAATACTGAAAGTTGTTGTCTGTTTCGGTTTCTACACTAATTCGTTCTCTAGACAAACTCAATATTCTTTCTGCATTGTAATTGTTAAAATCTACCTCTGTTCTAGTCCCCCCATTAGAGTTTCCAAAAACCACAGAATTAGTGATACTGCTGGTTTCATCTATAAAAAATTCGAGGCCTAAATTGGTATTAAAATTAGTATTATCTCTTAAATAAAGCCTTTTTTCATCTTGAAAACTTAAGGTTTGACCATTCTCATCAAAGTTCTCTTGGTTGTTAAAACCATTTCCAGGTCCTTCATTGTTTCTAAAAGTAGTGGTGGTGAATAGATTGAATTTGTCCCTTCTTAAATTTAGGTTCAAAGTACCCGCATTGTTTTTTGGGGTTCCTAGGGTGGCGTTAATTGCGCCATTTAAGCCCACTGTTTTATTTTGCTTAAGTACAATATTCAAAATACCTGCAGTCCCTTCTGCGTCATATCTAGCAGATGGATTGGTAATGACTTCTACTTTTTGAATGGCGTCTGCCGGTAATTGCTTTAAGGCATCTGGACTTAATCCTGAAAGGGCAGAAGGTTTTCCATTGATTAGAATCCTAACACTTTCATTTCCCCTTAAACTAATATTACCTTCTACATCTACAGATACAGAAGGAACGTTATCTAAAACATCGGTTACAGATCCTCCCTTAACAGTAAGATCCTGCCCAACATTATATACTTTTTTATCTAACCTAAGCTCAACAGTAGTTCGCTCTGCAACCAATTCCACTTCATCTAATTGAGACACATCTAATCCAATAGCAATAGTGCCTAAATTGATGTCAGTATTTAAAGTTTGGTTGTTAAGTGTAGGTTTTGTATGAAATATATTCAATACTAAGGTTGTAATTTCCTGCTTTTGCTTCCACCGAGAACAATCCCATTTGGTCAGTGATCCCGCCAGTTACTTGGCTGGGATTCTCTACAGATTGCAATACTAAAGTTGCGTATTCAAGTGGCTCCCCGGTATCTTTATCTATAACAGTGCCCGTTACTGTAATGGAGGATTTTGCCTCTGGTCTCGATTGAGACCACATAAACAATGAACTTAAAGATAAAAGGATAAATAGGGAGTATTGTTTCATTAAGATTTATTTTTCTTTCGTTTTTTCTTCTTTTTTTTGGTTTTCTTAAAACCTTCTTCTTGCAGGGCAATGAAAGCGTCATACTTCTCAGCAGGTAAACCAGATTTTAGGGCCTCTTCTTGTTCCTTGTCAATTTTTTCTACTGCTGCCCTTATTTGGTCTACATCTGATAATTTAAGCAGCTGTAATTCTATTCTCTTTTGTACAGAATTCACTAGGATGGTTCTTAAAACAGCTACCTCAAAAGCACTGAGGTCTAAAGCCTCTTTGAAAGCGTCCATTTGAAGNTCTACAATTTGCTCTGCTGTAAGGTTTTCCGGTTTCTCTTGCCTTTGTGGTGCCTGAGGAGCCAGTGATTGTCTTCTACCTGTCTGTGGATTTCTACCCATTCCCATACCACCCATACCAAATTGCGAAAAGGCTTCTGTACTTAAAGAAGTGATTAAAATCAATAAAAGGGTTTTAATTGCTTTCATAGTGATGTTTGTTAGATTTTAAAATTAGACCTTGGTTTAGTCTCAAAAAGTTAAAGGTTTGTTAAAACAATTTATTCTGTTTCCTCGTTTTGTCCCATAAGCATTAAAAACCCTTTAAGGAATGGGTCTAAATGGCCATCTAAAACAGCGTCAACATCTCCAGTTTCTGTGCCTGACCTCACGTCTTTAACCAGTTTATAAGGATGTAGCACATAATTTCTAATCTGAGACCCCCATTCAATCTTCATTTTGGAAGATTCTATCTCAGACCGTGCTTCTTGCCTTTTTCTGAGCTCAATTTCATACAACTGAGATTTGAGGAGTTTCATGGCATTTTCCCTATTGTCTAATTGAGAACGTGTTTCTGAATTGTGAATAATAATACCAGTAGGGTGGTGGGTTAAGATCACCTTTGTTTCTACTTTGTTGACATTCTGACCACCCGCGCCTCCAGACCTTGCGAAGGCCCAAGAAATATCTGCAGGGTTTATGACAATTTCAATGGAGTCATCAATAAGCGGATACACATATACAGAGGCAAATGAGGTGTGTCTTTTGGCGTTGCTGTCAAAGGGTGAAATACGGACCAACCTATGGACCCCATTTTCTCCTTTTAGCCAACCAAAAGCAAAATCGCCTTCAATACCAAGGGTCACAGTCTTAACTCCAGCNACATCTCCCTCTTGATAATTGAGTTCTTTAATTTTAAAGCCTGCTTTTTGACTCCACATCATATACATGCGCATGAGCATGGCAGCCCAGTCACAACTTTCCGTTCCACCAGCACCAGCGGTAATTTGCAGCACAGCAGAGAGGTTGTCGCCTTCTTCCGAAAGCATGTTTCTAAACTCCAGGTCTTCTAAAACATCCAAAGTATTTTGGTAGGCTATTTTTAATTCATCTTCCGTGATTTCCCCTGCATCTGCAAACTCCATCATAACCGCTAAGTCTTCAATGAGTGCTTTGGCTTTTTCATAACCTTGTACCCATATTTTCTTTGATTGTATGAATTTGAGGTGTGCTTGTGCTTTCTGTGGTTGGTCCCAAAAGTCAGGTGCGAGGGTCTTTTCTTCCTCGTTTTCTATTTCAATGCGCTTGGCATCTACGTCAAAGATACCTCCTTAACGCACCAAGGCGATCTAAAAGACCTTTATATTGATCTGTAGTGAGCATAGTAATCATTTTGAGCAAAAATACTATTTACCCTTGGTTGTACCATCAATTTTAGTAAATTTAGTTTTTACTTAATTTAAGGCCTTTCCAGGCCGATGTCTCTTTTATTAACCGCCTTAAAAACCAATCTTATGCGTGTTTTTCTTTCCTTTTGCTGCTTGGCTATGAGTAGTTTTGTTTTTGGTCAACTCAATTTAAACAAGACCCAATTTCAAAAATTCGATGGCTATTTCCCCTTTTATTATNACAATGACTCAGGTAAAATTTACCTAGAGGTAACGGAATTAGACAAAGAGTTTCTTTATATAAANTCTTTAAGTAGTGGTATTGGCAGTAATGATATTGGTTTAGATAGAGGTCAATTGGGCGGAGAGCGGGTAGTTTCCTTCAAGAAAATGGCCAATAAGCTCATGCTTATTCAGCCCAACCTTCAATATAGGGCCCTTACGGACAATGCCCTGGAAAAGGAATCTGTTAAGCAGGCTTTTGCTTCTTCTGTATTATTTGGTTTCCCTATTGAAAGCATGTCTAACGGTAACTATATTATAGATATTACTGATTTTTTAATGCAAGATGCCCATGGTGTGAGCGATCGTTTACAACAATCGAATCAGGGAAGTTTTACTTTAGATAAATCCAAAAGTGCTATGAATATGGCACGCACAAAAGCTTTTCCAAAAAATATTGAAATAGATGTTATGCTCACCTTTAAGGGAAAAGCCAAAGGAAGCTATTTAAGGTCTGTGGTGCCTAGTCCAGACCTTGTGACTGTAGCACAACACCATTCATTTGTGGCCTTACCTGAATTGGATTTTGAAAAAAGAAAGTACGATCCTAGGTCTGGAGCGTACTCCTTTTCTTATTTAGATTATGCCACAGCTGTGAGTAGCCCTATTGAAAAAAGATATATAGCCAGACATAGATTGGAAAAAAAAGACCCCAATGCTTCAGTGAGTGAAGCAGTGGAGCCTATTATTTATTATTTAGACAATGGGACTCCAGAACCAGTGAGGTCTGCGCTTTTAGAAGGAGGTAGATGGTGGAACCAGGCTTTTGAAGCCATAGGATATAAAGATGCTTTTCAAGTAAAAATGTTGCCTGAAGACGCAGATCCTTTAGATGTAAGGTACAATGTCATTCAATGGATTCACAGGTCTACTAGAGGTTGGAGTTATGGCAGTAACGTCTCGGATCCTCGAACTGGAGAAATTTTAAAAGGACATGTGAGTCTCGGAAGTTTAAGAATTAGACAAGACTTTATGATTGCACAAGCGCTCAGTAAAGAACCCTTTAAAGATGGAGATGAAAACCACCAAGCTATGTTGGATATGGCTGTTTCTCGAATCAGACAATTGTCTGCCCATGAAATTGGCCACACTTTAGGTTTTATGCACAATTTTGCTGCAAGTGCACACCAAAAAGCCTCTGTAATGGATTACCCACACCCTCAATTCGAGCTTAAAGAAGGTGAAGTATCTTTTTCTAATGCTTATGAAACGGGAATTGGGTCTTGGGATAAGGTAAGTGTTGCCTATTCCTACAGTGATTTTCCAGACAGTGTAAAAGATGAGCAAGCTGCTTTGAATGCTATTTTGGAAGCGGCATCGGCTGAAGGCCAAAAATACTTATCAGATTCAGATGCAAGACCAGCTGGTAGTGCCAGTGCTTTTGCCCACCTTTGGGACAATGGCGCTACTGCTGCTCAGGGATTAAATGACGTTTTGGAGGTGCGTTCTAAAGCAATTGATCAGTTTGGTATTCATAATATTCGCCAAGGAGAACCACTTTCTGTATTAGAAGATGTGTTTGTGCCTTTGTATTTTTTTCATCGCTATCAGGCAGAGGCAGCCGCTAAAGTCATTGGTGGAATTGATTATAGCTACCAAGTAAAAGGGAGCAATCAGTCAGATGCTTATACCATTGCTGCCAAAGACCAAAAAGAAGCGCTAAGGACTTTATTACGTACTTTAAACGCTGCTGAAATGGCTATTCCGGAAGAAAAATTAACACTATTCCCTCCGAGATCTCCTTCTTATAATAGTGGTAGAGAATCTTTTAAAGGAAAAACAGGTGTGACCTTTGACCCTTTGTCTGCACCTGAAACTGCTGCAGACGTGACTTTAGGATTTTTGTTACACCCACAGCGGGCTACTAGATTAATTCAGCAAAAGGCGCTAGACAACAGTCAGCTAGACTTACAGGCTGTGTTGTCTGCTTTATGGCAGGGCACTATTGGCCTAAAACACAAGGATAATTATATTCAAAATGTGCAGTTGAATATTAACTTTAGGGTGTTTACGCATTTATTGAATTTGGCCCAGCAAGAAATGGTGCATCCTCAAGTAAACGCAGTAGTTCATTCCTTTTTAAAAGAAAAGGCGGGCACATTATCGGTCTCTAAAGATTTATATGACCAAGAATTATTCAGAAGGTATGCCGCCTTCTTGAAATCTCCTGAGAACTTTAAAGTAATTCCTGCGCCAACAGTACCTGATGGGTCTCCAATAGGAATGAATTGCTCTTTTTAAGCCTTGATTTATGGAAATTAATTTAATCAGTGATACGGTTACTACGCCAACCAAAGGGATGTTGGCGGCCATGATGTCTGCTAAAGTTGGAGATGACGTTTTTAAAGAAGATGCTACAGTAAATGCCCTTGAAGAAAAAACAGCTGCCCTATTTGGTATGGAAGCTGCTTTGTTTTTTCCCTCTGGTACTATGGCCAATCAGACAGCTATTAAAGTGCACACACAGCCGGGAGAACAACTGATCTGTGATCATTATGCCCATATTTTTAATTATGAGGGTGGGGGAGTGAGCTTTAATTCAGGCGTGTCTTGTAAACTGATTGCTGGCCACAGGGGCATGATTACAGCAAAGCAAGTTAAGGCTGCCATTAATCCTCCTGACTTTTACCACAGCCCCTTAACTACCTTGGTTTGTTTAGAGAATACAACCAATAAAGGAGGCGGTGCTATTTGGGACATAAATGAAATGAAAGCGATTAAAGAAGTTTGTACCTCTAACGGGCTTAAATTTCATCTAGATGGTGCAAGAATTTGGAACGCACTCGCTGTGACTGGAGAAGATCCTAAACTTTACGGCAACTTATTTGACTCCATTAGTGTCTGTCTGTCTAAAGGTTTAGGCTGTCCCGTAGGTTCTGTGCTATTAGGATCTAAAGATTTTATAGCCAAAGCACTTAGGGTTAGAAAGGTATTTGGGGGTGGAATGAGACAAGCTGGTTTCTTAGCTGCTGCAGGTATTTATGCCTTAGACCATCACAGAGAAAGACTCAAAGAAGACCATAAAAAAGCCAAAGAGATTGAAGCAATCTTATCTAAGAAAGACTTTATTTCTTCCGTATCTCCTGTAGATACTAATATCATTATTTTTGAGCTCAAAGAGTCTGTGTTAGATGCCCAGGCATTTATGGATAAAATGAATGAAAATAGCATTAGATTAATCTCAATGGGATCAGGAAAGTTGCGATTGGTGACCCACCTTAATTACACCGATGAGATGCACAGCCGTTTATTGTCAATTTTAAATGGTTTTTAACGCACATTATTCCTAAGTCCAATTATTTATTGGGTATTTTTGTGGCCTTAAATTTTTTGACATGACTTTTCCTAATACGCCTCAGGCACCAAAGAAAAATAAAACCCTCTCACATTTAGGTTACGAAAGAGTAGATCCATATTTCTGGATGAATGAAAGAGATGCCCCAGAAGTGATCAACTACCTTAAAGCAGAAAACAACTATTACGATCAGGCTACAGCCCACACAAAAGATTTTCAAGACCGTCTTTTTGAGGAAATGAAGTCTAGGATAAAGGAAGACGACAGTTCAGTGCCCTATAAGCACAATGGATATTGGTATATCACCAAATACGAGCTAGGAAAAGAATACCCCATTTACACCCGTAAAAAAGACCATTTGTCTGCACAAGAAGAATTGCTGTTAGACTGTAATGTATTGGCAGAAAACTATGAGTATTTCAGCCTGGGAGGTTTCTCTGTAAGTCCAGACAATACTTTATGTGTTTTTTCTACTGACACAGTATCTAGAAGACAGTACACTTTGCATGTTAAAAATATAATTACTGGTGCGCTGTTAACAGACAGAATTGAGAATACGACAGGAAGTGCTAGTTGGGCTGCAGACAACAAAACATTTTTCTATACCTCTAAAAACGAAAATACCTTACGTTCAGAGGCAATATATAGGCATAAGTTAGGAGATATCAGTGAAGATGTNAAGATTTATGAAGAGTTGGACGAAACCTTTAATGCATATGTTTTTAAAACCAAGAGCAAGAAATATATTGTCATTGGATCTTCTAGTACATTAACAACAGAATACAGCATATTTCCAGCAGACGAGCCAGAAGCTACCCCTGTTATTTTTAGCCCTAGGACAAGAGGTTTAGAGTATGATTTAAACCATTATGGAGACCACTTTTATGTGCTTACAAATAAAGATGAAGCGGTTAATTTTAAGGTTATGAAAGTTCATGAGTCCAATACCCATATGACTCATTGGGAAGATTTTATACCCCACAGACCTGAAGTGTTACTTGAAGACATTACTATTTTTAAAGACTATTATATACTCTCGGAGAGGCGTCACGGTTTAAGTTGTATTCAGATTGTTCCATGGGATACTACTATACCACCTCACTACCTGCCTTTTGACAATGAAACCTACACTGCTTATGTAGGAACAAATCCAGATTTTGACTCAGAAATTTTACGTTTTGGATACAATAGCATGACTACACCTGCTAGTGTATATGATTATAATATGGCCACTAGGTCAAAGGAACTTTTAAAGCAACAAGAAGTTTTAGGAGGAAATTTTAAAGAGGATAATTATGCTTCTCAAAGGGTTTGGGCNACTGCTAAAGACGGTGTAAAGGTCCCTATTTCNTTGGTGTACCGCAAAGACACCCCTTTGGATGGAAGCAGTCCTTTGTTACAGTACGGATATGGATCTTATGGGCATACTTCTGACCCTTATTTCTCTACTGTNAGNCTTAGTCTGTTGGACCGAGGCTTTGTGTATGCTATTGCGCATATTAGAGGTGGTGAATACTTGGGAAGACCTTGGTATGATGACGGTAAATTGCTTAGTAAGCGCAATACTTTTACAGATTTTATAGCCTGTTCTGAATTTTTAATTTCAGAAAAATTCACTGCTGCTAAGGGTTTGTTCGCCTATGGCGGATCTGCTGGCGGACTATTAATGGGTGCTGTGATGAATATGGCCCCACACTTATACAAAGGAATTATAGCAAGTGTACCATTTGTAGACGTTGTCACTACCATGCTAGACAGTAGTATTCCCCTGACTACAGGGGAGTATGACGAATGGGGTAATCCTAATGAAGAAAATTATTACAATTATATGATGTCTTATTCTCCATATGACAATGTTAAGCCACAAGACTATCCGAATACATTAGTTATCACAGGCTATCATGATTCACAAGTACAGTATTGGGAGCCAGCCAAATGGGTGGCAAAATTAAGGGATTTAAAAACCGACCATAATATATTGTTATTTAATATTAATATGGAGGCAGGACATTCAGGCGCTTCAGGTAGGTTTGAGGCATTGAAAGAAGTTGCCAAAGAATATGCCTTTATTTTAGATTTGGCTCAGAAAATCTAAGTTAAAAAAAAACATTAAATTTGTAGTGTATTTTTACTAGAATACCTGAATCAAAAACAGTTACATGCATAAAAAGATACATGCTCACAACAGTATCCTACCCCTTATAGGAAAAACACCGCTTGTACAACTTCAAAAAACCGTTAGTGGTTTTGATGGCGAATTTTACGCCAAATTAGAAGCTTTTAATCCCGGCCATTCTGCTAAAGATAGAATTGCACACCATATTATTACTATAGCAGAGGAAAAGGGTTTATTGAATCCAGGAGACACTATTATAGAAACTACCTCAGGAAATACAGGATTTAGCGTGGCTATGGTGAGTGCTATAAAAGGCTATAAATGTATTTTAGCAGTGAGTTCTAAATCTTCTCCAGATAAGATAGACATGTTAAGGGCTATGGGTGCTGAGGTTCATGTTTGCCCAGCCCACGTTAGCGCAGACGATCCAAGATCTTATTACGAGGTAGCAAAGACCATTCACAATAACACCCCAAATTCTATTTATATTAACCAGTATTTTAACAGCCTTAATACAGAGGCTCATTACCGCAGTACGGGTCCAGAAATATGGGAAGACACCAATGGGCAAATCACTCATTTGGTAGCTTGTAGCGGGACTGGGGGAACTATTTCTGGGACGGCTCAGTTTTTAAAAGAGCAGAATCCGGCTATTAAAGTGATTGGAATAGATGCATACGGGTCTATTTTAAAAGGCTATCATGAGACTGGTGAAATTAATCCAGAAGACATTTTCCCTTATAGGATAGAAGGCTTAGGGAAAAACCTAATCCCCACAGCCACTGATTTTAATGCCATTGATTATTTTATAAAAGTGACCGATCATGAAAGTGCCCACACAGCAAGGGAAATTTCTAAAACGGAAGGTATTTTCGCAGGATACACCTCTGGTGCAGCCCTTCAAGGTGTTAAACAACTTCAAGCTTCCGGTACCTTTGATAAAAATGCTAAGGTTGTTGTGATATTTCCTGATCACGGATCAAAATATATGAGTAAAATTTACTCTGACGAGTGGATGTCTGCACAAGGCTTCCTAGAGGAGCCACATGTATTGAAAGAACAAAAGACCACACTGCAGTCCCCTTAAACCATAATTAAATTTAATTAAGTACAGACACAGGCGCTAAATAATTGGGCTGTCTTGTGAAAAATTAATTACTTTTGTAGCTAGAAAAAAACACGCATGAGAGATCTTTTCGAAAGAATTAAAGAAAATAAAGGCCCATTAGGAAAATGGGCTTCACAGGCAGAAGGTTATTTTGTATTTCCTAAGCTAGAGGGACCTATTTCCAATAGAATGTCTTTCAGAGGAAAAGAAGTCATTACCTGGAGTATCAATGATTATTTGGGTTTGGCTAATTTACCAGAGATTAAAGCAGTAGATGGTGCTGCAGCGCTAGAACATGGTGCTGCTTATCCTATGGGGGCTAGAATGATGAGTGGTCACACTGACTTTCACGAGCAATTACAAAATGAATTGGCTGAATTTGTAGAAAAAGAAGCCACTTATCTTTTAAATTTCGGATATCAGGGTATTATGTCTACTATAGACGCCTTGGTTTCCAAGGACGACATTATAGTGTATGATGTAGACGCTCACGCTTGTATCATAGATGGGGTTCGCTTGCACATGGGTAAAAGATTTACTTTCAAGCACAACGATATTGAGAGTTTAGAAAAGAATTTAGAGCGTGCTACAAAGATGGCAGAACAAACTGGTGGAGGAATCTTAGTGATTTCAGAAGGTGTGTTTGGTATGAGGGGAGAGCAAGGAAAGCTAAAAGAAATTGTAGCCCTTAAACAAAAATTNAACTTTAGATTATTAGTAGACGACGCCCACGGTTTTGGTACCCTAGGAAAGACAGGTGCTGGAGCAGGTGAAGAACAAGGCATACAGGCAGACATAGATGTTTATTTCGCTACTTTCGCAAAATCTATGGCAGGTATTGGTGCATTTATTGCTGCAGACAAAGAAATTATTGACTATTTGAAATATAACTTGCGTTCNCAAATGTTCGCGAAGTCGCTTCCAATGATNTACGTTAAAGGCGCTTTGAAGCGTTTAGATATGCTTAGAACCCAACCAGAGCTCAAGGAAAATTTATGGCGTAACGTAAATGCGTTGCAATCGGGTCTAAAAGCACAAGGCTTTGACATAGGTACTACCACTAGTTGTGTTACCCCTGTGTATTTGAATGGAAGTATACCAGAGGCTATGGCCTTGGTAAAAGACCTTAGAGAAAACCATGGTATTTTCTGTTCTATAGTAGTATATCCTGTAATACCTAAAGGTTTAATTCTTTTAAGATTAATTCCAACTGCAACCCATACACAAGAAGATATAGACCTTACATTAACCGCTTTCTCCTCAATAAGAGAGCGTTTAGAGAATGGAACGTATAAAAGACTTTCTGCAGCAGTGAGTGCTGCAATGGGAGAGTAATTATTTATATATTAGGAAGTGATTTTTCTAAAAAAAAGCCTGATAGGAAAACTATCAGGCTTTTTTTATAATATTTTTTTATAGGTTCTCCTGCGTTTGTGCACTTTTGGATCAAAAGCACTCCATAAATTCTTTATGGCTATATTTTCCTCTAGTTCAGGGGTTCTAATACATTTCTCAATGCCCTTTTTGTTACAGGCATTCCAACATTCATGGAACAAGATGGCTGTAAGTCCTTTGTTTTGATATTTTGGGTGGACCCCAATAAGGTAAAAAATAATGTCTTTAGATTTTCTTCTCGCTTGTAGTAAGTGAAATAATCCAAAGGGAAACAAACGTCCATTTGCTTTTTGCAAGGCTTTTGAAAAGGAAGGCATTAGAATCGCAAAGGCCACCAAGTTATCTTGCTCATCTAAAACAAATTTTATGAATTCAGGATTAATAAAAGACAGGTATCTCTTTGTAAAAAAATCTTTTTGCACCTCTGTTATAGGTACAAAAGAGGATAAATTTGCATAGCTCTCATTGAATAAATCAAACATTTTATTTGCGTAAGGTAAAATGTCCTTGGTCTTAGTGAAATTGAGTGCTTTAAGTTTATAACGCCTTTTGATTAGTTCCTGCGCTTTATTAAAAAGACTTGGGTCTATATTGCTAAATGGAAAGATATTTTCCATGTATTCTTTTTCCTTGACAAATCCTAAAGATTCAAAATGTGCTGCGTAATAGGGGTGGTTATACCATGTAATCATAGTCCCTATGTGATCAAAGCCTTCAATAAGGCAACCTACCTTGTCTAAGTTAGAAAAACCTACTGGACCCTCCATGTAAGTTAATTCGTATTCACGACCAATCTCGGCTACTTTTTCGATGAGTGCTTTAGAGACCGCTTTATTGTCTATGAAATCCATCCAACCAAAGCGCATTTTCTTTATTTTTTGTTCTTTTACCTCAATCCAGTTGATCATTGCAGCCACCCTGCCTACAATTTCACCATCCATATATGCCAAGAAAAAACGTGCTTGAGCAGTTTTAAAAACAGGATTAATTGATGGGTCAAAAACCTCCATTTCATCTTTAATAATAGGGGGTACCCAATAAGGATTGTTTTTGTATAACGAGAATGGAAAACAAACAAAATCTTTGATTCCTTTCTTACCAATGGCTTCTCTAATTTCTATCATATATAATTTTTGACTCCAATTAAATGAGTTTTATGATTCATCATATGCTAATGTTTGTCTAAGCGATATGAAAAACCTAACCCAATGATTTCCCTTGAAGGTTCATTTTGAAAGTTTATTCCAGTATACAGGTCTAATTGTAGGTTCTTTCTATATAAGAAAGCCCCTCCTGTTCTGATGATTTGCTCATTGTAGTTTGGTAATATACTGTATTGCCCTTCCACAAATACACTCCATTTTCTTTTTATAGCATAAGAAAGAGAGGCTATAACTGTTTTCTCTGCCAAGGCTTCAGATCCAATAAAGTCATAAATTCCATTGAGTATTAAAACCATTTTTGGTGTTAAATGGCTTTGAGTAACTAGCATGACTCTTGGGGCTATAGAAGGGTTATTTATTAGGTATGGGCTACTTTTTAGACCTATATTAGCACCAGCATATAGCGCTATAGCGGGTAAGATATTTCGCCATCTAAAGCCATTATTTTTCTTCCAACTATAGACGTTAATGGGTCTATTATCAGGATTTTTAAAGGGATCAAACAGCATGATTTTTGCCCCAATTCTATTTGACGTGAATCCTTGATCTATACCAATTTTACCACCAGGAATAGGACTAGTAGAAAATTCCATGGTATAAGAACCCTCGTATATAAGCTCTAGGGCTTCTGAAAATAAGCCCACTCTTACAGCCAAGTTTCCATTATTAAAAAGGGATTCTGACTGTAAAGCTTCTCCTCTTAAGCGGTCTACACTAAAACCACTTTCTATCTGATACACCCGCTTACCCACACTGTAAGCACCTGTGCTATTTCCTGGCTTGTTGGAATTAATAATATCTGTATACTGTGAAAAACCACAAATGCTGAACAGAAAACCTAGGATGAATAAGCTCATTTTAAGAATTAATGGGCTTTGAATGATAGGTTTTTTATGCATTTTAAGATTATTTTAATTCCACACAAGCCTTAGTGCGGTTGTAGAATTGTATTTTTGGATAAATTTAATAAAGATAATGGGTTTTTTAAGTACACTTCTCTATATACTCTTGGGGTTTTATGTTTTTAAATGGCTTTTGAGGTTATTTGCCCCTAAAATCATGGCATTTGCGTTAAAAAGATTACAGAAAAAAATGACTGAATCCTTCACTGGTTTTGGAGAAAACCAAGGATCAGCACCTAAGCGGGATACGTCAAAAAAGCCGCCTATCACTAAAGAAAAAACAACTGTTGGGGAATATATAGATTTTGAAGAAATTGAATAACTTAGGGCATGAATAATTTTATTGACAAAGGGATGTTATTTAGCATCTTAAAAGGGCTTGGGGTACTATTTCTCTTTTCGATTGTTTCTGTTTCTTTTTTCTATCCTGTTTTGCAAGACAAACAAATAGAACAATCAGATATAGTTCAATATACAGGAATGGCCAAAGAGCAAAATGACTTTAGGTCACAAACAGGAGCGGAGCCTTATTGGACCAACAGTGCTTTTGGGGGAATGCCTACCTTTCAGCTAGGGGCACAATTCCCGTATAATTTTATAAAATCACTAGACAGGGCCATCCGTTTTCTTCCTAGACCGGCAGATTATTTATTCCTTTATTTTATAGGTTTTTATTTACTGCTCTGCAGCCTTAAAATTGATTATAGAATAGCGATTTTAGGTGCTTTAGCCTACGGTTTTTCTACTTATTTTATTATNATATTAGGGGTAGGACACAACGCCAAAGCCCATGCTTTGGGCTATATGCCCATGGTTTTGGCTGGGATTTTATGGGCATTTGATAAAAAATATTGGTTGGGATTTGGGGTAACAGCCCTTGCTATGGGATTAGAAATTGTAGCCAACCATGTTCAAATGACTTTTTACTTTATGCTATTGGTTATCATTCTAGGAATGGTTTTCTTATGGTTTTCTTATAAAGAAAAACAACTCAAATCATTTTTTAAAACAGTGGGAATATTGTTTTTTGCAGTACTGCTGGGTATTGGGATGAATGCTTCCATGCTACTTTCTACTAAGGAATATGCAAATTGGAGTACCAGAGGCCCCTCCCCACTCAGTGTTGCGCCTGACGGCAGCCAAAAAGCCGCTAGTTCAGGACTGGATAAAGACTATATTACCTATTATTCTTATGGTCCCTTAGAGTCATTAAATTTGATGGTACCAAGGCTTACAGGTGGCTCATTTAAAGAGTCTCTTGGCAAAGATTCAAACACTTATGCGTTTTTAACTGCCCAGGGTGTTTCTACTACCAATGCATTGGATTTTTCTAACAATCTCCCGTTGTACTGGGGGCCACAACCCCCAACTTCTGGGCCAGCTTACCTGGGTATCACTGTAGTTGCCTTATTTTTCATAGGTTTTTTACTTTACAACAATAGGCTGCGTTGGGTGTTTTTAATCGGGGCATTATTTACCCTAATGCTGTCTTGGGGTAAGTTTTTTATGCCACTTACAGACCTGATGATTGATTATTTTCCCTTGTATGACAAATTTAGAGCAGTCTCATCAATTCAAGTAATTGTGGCACTTTGTGTGCCTGCATTAGCTAGTATTGGTTTAAGCCAATTATTAGTGAATAATGGCATTAAAGAATTAGATAAGTTAAAAGCGGTCAGACTTGTTGCTATTATTCTTGCGACATTATTAACATTTATATTTGGGGTGAGTTTCATACTAGATTATCAAGGGAACTCAGACCCTCAATTGGCCGCCATGTATGGCGATGCACTTTTAGAGGTTATTCAAAAAGACCGGGCTTATGCCTTGAGGTCAGACCTGATAAGATCCTTTCTATTGCTTTCAGTACTCCTCGGTGGTTTATGGTGGGGAATTAAAAAACATTGGAATCTACCCAAAACACTTACTTTAGCAGCTATTGTTGTTCTCATAGATTTAATAGGTGTAGCTAAGAGGTATGTAAATGCAGATAATTTTGTTTCTGCAGCAAAAGTTAATAAACCATTTACGGCCAATGCCATAGATAAAGAGATTTTAAAAGACACCACTGTTTACCGTGTATATGACATGTCTGAAGGCGTTAACGGCGCAAGAACTTCCTATTTTCATAAATCATTGGGAGGTTATCATGCTGCTAAACCTGCCGCAATAGAAGATCTTTTTGAATTTCACATTTATCAAAGTCATTTGGAAATTTTACATATGTTGAATGTGAAATACGTTATTCAGCCTTCTGAATCTGGCACCCCAAGTTTGGCAATTAATCAAAATGCGAATGGGAATGCTTGGTTTGTAAAAGAATTGGTAGGAGTGAAGGACCATAACGATTGGTTACTAGGACTTAATGCTTTAAATACAAAGTCTCAAGCGAGCCTACTTTTAAGTGATATAGCACTTCTAAAAGAAAATGGTTTGCTTCAATCTAATCCTATTAATGGAGCCTATTCTATTGAATCCTTAACGGAGGATAATTTATTGAATATTTCTCAAAGTGATCAAATTAATAGCCCGCAGATTGACTTAGTTTTATACAGTCCCAATCGTATTATATACGAATCCAATCGATCGGACAGAGGCTTTGCCGTCTTTTCTGAAATGCATTACCCGTCTGGTTGGAGCGCAAGGATAGACGGGCAGCTAGTGCCCATACTTAAAGTGAACTATGCTTTAAGGGGAATAGAGGTGCCTAAAGGATCTCATGAAATTGTTTTTGAATATACACCTGAGGTAGTTGATCAAGGCAGTAAAATTGCCCTTTTTAGTTATGTTTTATTTGTATTGTTCATAGGTCTGGGGTTTTATAAGATTTATAATATAAAACCTTCGCCATAGCTAATTATTGTTCAATGAAGTATTAAATGGAAGAAACTAAAGATAATAAGGCTAGTGTCAATGCCAATCAAAAGGTATTGGTGATAGCTTATTACTGGCCTCCAGCTGGTGGCCCTGGCGTACAGCGTTGGTTTCATTTTGTAAAGCACCTGCCGTCATTTGGCATAGCACCAGTGGTTTATGTTCCTGAAAATCCACAATACCCAATGGTAGATCTCAGCCCAAAAGAAGCCCTACCTAAGGAAGTAAGCCTGATTAAAAGACCCATTTCCGAACCTTATAAATGGGTTTCTTGGTTGTTTAAAAAAAAGACCCTTCAATTGAGTCAAGGTTTGATTCAAGAAAGCAAACCAGGTTTATTAGAACGTTTTATGCGATTTGTAAGGGGTAATTTCTTTATTCCAGACGCAAGAGTTTCTTGGGTGGCTCCTTCTGTAGCTTATTTATCTTCCTATATAAAGAAGCACAATATAGACACTGTAATATCTACTGGTCCTCCACATAGCATGCATCTTATAGCCAACGAATTGGTTAAAAGCACCACAAATCTTAAATGGATTGCAGACTTTAGAGACCCTTGGACCACCATTGGTTATCACAATGATCTGTATATGACACCATGGGCACAGAAGAAACATTTAAGGCTGGAAAGTGCCGTTTTGCAAAATGCACATACGATTTTAACGACCAGCTTTACCACTAAAGCCCTTTTTTCTAAAAAAACTGCTACACCAATTGAAGTCATTACCAATGGGTTTGAACCTTTTGTATATTCAGAAAAGATACAGCCTGAGGAAAATAAATTTAGCCTGGTGCATATTGGGTCTTTACTCTCTAAGAGAAACCCCAAAATATTATGGGAGGCCATAGGGGAATTGGTTGTGGAAAATAAGGAATTTGCGGCTCAACTCAGTTTAGATTTTGTTGGAATAGTGAGTAAGGAAGTTAAAGCCTCTATGGCCAATCATGGCTTAACACCATATTGTAATTTTCACGGATATATTCCTCATGATGAAGCAAGAAAATGCCAATTTAAAGCCCATTTGTTGCTGCTTATTGAAATAGACTCTGAGGCACACAAAGGAATTATACCAGGAAAAGTCTTTGAATACCTCCAATCTTTGCGGCCTATATTAGCCATTGGTCCAAAAGATTGGGATGTAGCACAGCTACTTCCTGAAAATAATTCAAATGCCCTTGGGACTTATCAAGATAAGGCTTTGATTAAATCGTTCATTCAGAATAGATTTAATCATGGAATAGAAATTTTAGCTGCATCAGACCCAGCCATAAGTAAATTTGAGCGTAAAAATTTAACTAGGGCATTGTCCAAAATAATAAAAAATTTGAGGAGGTCTTAATATGGGGGTAGTGGTGAGGCAATCGATACAAAATACCATTAGCACTTATTTGGGCTTTGGACTAGGGGCCATAAACACCTTGGTATTATACACCCGTATTTTACCCGTGTCATCTTATGGGCTTTTATCCATTCAGCTCTCAGTGGCTACTTTGTTATTACCTTTATTTCTTTTTGGACTCCCTAATACCATTATTAAATTTTATAATAAAAATGCGTCCGCTGAAGAGTCTGCTAGACTCAACGCTTTTTCGTTGTATTTCCCTTTAATATTTATCTTTTTCTCCTTTGCTTTTGTACTTATTTTTAAGTTAGGGGTATTTCCATTTTTACTTCAAAAATATGCTTATGTGGCACCTTATGCATGGCATATNCTTGGTATTGGAATTGGTATGACTTATTTTGAAATTGCTTATGCTCAAGCTAGGGTAGTNTTAAAGACTGCTTTTGGTAACATCCTTAAAGAGATATTTCACAGACTTTGTATTGCAATAGGTCTTTTGGGACTTTATTTTGATGTGCTAACACTAGAACAATTCTTTGTGTTACTGGTNGGGGTACATTTTTTAAGGGCGTTAGTGATGTATGTTTATCTTTGGCGTTATTGTGATATCTCTTTTTCTTTTAGACGTCCAGAGAAGTTAAAATCTTATTTAAATTACAGTTTGTTTATGTTCTTAGGGGGTACTGCGGCGGTAGTCATTTTAGAAATAGACAAGCTTATGATTTATACTTTTGTCAATATTGATCAAGTGGCTTTTTATACAGTTGCTGTTTTTATGGCTACCATAGTTGGTGTTCCAGCTCGTTCTATGTATCAAATTACTGCACCACTTACAGCTAGATTACTTCATGAGAGTGATTATNAAGGCCTACAATCACTCTACAAACAAAGTTCATTGAATTTAGGGATGGCAGCCGGAGGTGTTTTATTGCTTTTGGCCGTAAATTTAGAGACCATATACAAGTTTATTCCGCAAGCCTATGGAGGCACCACGGTCTTGGTGTTGTTAATTGGTTCTAGTAAATTTTATGACGCATTGCTGGGAAATAACAATGCCATTTTATTTAACTCTCCCTATTATAAAAGTATTCTGCGATTTGGCGTCTTTTTAGCTGTAATGACGGTAGTATTAAATTATTTTTTCATTCCTAAATTTGGCATAAAAGGAGCTGCAATAGCTTCTTTTCTAGCCATTAGCCTCTACGACACCGCCAAAGTGATTTATGTTAATGTGAAGTATAATATGCAGCCTTTTAGCAGAGGAACCGCTTACTTACTTATAATTATTATAACTTCTTTTGCTTTGGCCCAATGGGTTCCTGATATAGAAAATAGGTACCTGTCTCTTGCAGTAAACACCCTTTTTACAGCTGTTCTATATATAGGACTACTGTATCTCTCAAAAATGTCAGAAACTTTTAATGGTCTTGTGAATAGGGGTAAAAGGATGTTGTTTTAATAAACTATTACTATAATTTTTCATTTAGATAGGAAGTACAGAAATAACGGATTCCAACAGTCCTCTTATTAAAATCGCAACACTATAATTTATCTTTCAAATAATCAGCAGTTACAGACTTTTTATCTTTTACTAAAACTTCTGGGGGGCCTTGGGCAATGACTTGCCCCCCATGGATTCCTCCACCAGGACCTAGATCAATAATATGATCTGCACATTTGATTAAATCAATATTGTGTTCAATAACCACCATGGAATGCCCTTTGTCTAAAAGGGCATTAAAGGCCCCTAACAAGCGATTAATGTCGTGAAAGTGAAGCCCGGTTGTGGGTTCATCAAATATAAATAAAGTCTTGTCTTTGGTGTTACCTTTCACTAGAAATGATGCTAGTTTTATACGCTGTGCTTCCCCACCAGAAAGGGTAGAAGAAGATTGGCCCAAAGCCACATAGCCCAGTCCAACATCTTCAAGTGCCTGGATCTTTTGACAGAGTTTGTTTTCCCCGTGAAGCATAAAAAATGCCAGAGCGTCAGACACGGTCATTTCTAGTACATCAAATATAGATTTGTCGTTAAACTTCACTTCCAGAACTTCTTTTTTAAATCTTTTACCCTCACAGGCATCGCACCCAAGGTGCACATCTGCCATAAACTGCATTTCAACAGTAATTTCTCCTTCACCCTTACATTTTTCACAACGACCTCCTTCTACATTAAAAGAAAAGTGTTTGGGCAAGAAACCCCTGAGTTTACTCATGGGTGTTTTAGAAAAAATAGCCCTAATGTCGTCGTAAGCTTTGAGGTAGGTTACAGGATTAGACCTTGAAGACCTTCCAATAGGATTCTGGTCAATATATTCAACATTTTTTAGGTTTTTGTGTTGAATTTCATAGCTGCTGTGCTGACCAATTTTCATTCCAAATCCCCCAAGTTCTTTCTGAACAATTGGATAAAGCAATTTTTTAACTAAAGTAGATTTACCTGATCCTGAAACCCCCGTAATAACGGTAAGTATGCCTAGCGGAATAGTGACATCTATGTTTTGAAGGTTGTGTTCTCTTCCTCCCTTAATTTTGACGTACTGGTCAGAAGCCCTTCTTTTTTTTGGCAGTGGAATTTCCATGCGACCATCTAAATATTGGGCAGTTAGGGTGTTTGTTTTTAATATTTCTTCAAGGGTACCCTGCGCCACCAATTCTCCTCCAAGTGTTCCAGCTTCGGGACCAATGTCAAATACAAGGTCTGCAGCTTTCATAATGTCTTCATCGTGCTCCACTACTATAACAGTGTTTCCAAGGTCTCTTAGTCGCTTGAGTACTATAATTAGGTTTGCTGTGTCTTTGGGATGCAAGCCTATACTTGGTTCATCTAGAATATACATAGACCCAACCAAATTGCTTCCTAAAGAGGTCGCTAGGTTAATGCGCTGACTTTCTCCTCCCGAAAGCGTATTGGATTTTCTGTTTAAGGTGAGGTAGTTTAATCCTACCTGGCTTAAGAAAGACAAGCGGCTGTTTATCTCTGCTAAGATTCTTTTAGAAATGGTTGCATCGGTTTCACCTAGCTTTAATTGATAAAAAAACAATTGTAGTTTATCTATTGGCATTGCCACCAATTCGCCAATATCTTTTCCACCAACATGCACATAGAAAGATTCTTTTTTTAGCCTGGCACCTTGGCATATATTACAGATGGTTTTTCCTCTATACCTAGAAAGCATGACCCTATTTTGAATTTTATAGCTTTTTTCTTCTAGTGTCTGGAAAAAAGAATGAATTCCTTTAAAGGCTTTATTTCCATTCCAAACTAATTCTTTTTGAGCTTCAGATAACTCAAACCAAGGTTTGTGAATGGGTATATTAGACGCTGCTGCTTTTTCAATGAGTTTGTCTTTGTGTTTACTCATACTTTCTCCCCTCCATGGTGCAATAGCATTTTCATAGATAGATAAACCTGTATTTGGAATAACCAGGTCTGGATCTATACCCATAATATCTCCGTATCCTTCACAGGCGTCACATGCTCCGTAGGGATTGTTAAAACTAAATAGGTGTAGAGAGGGTATGGTGAACTCTTGACCGTCTAAGGCAAAAAGATTGCTAAAATCTACGGTGTCTTTTGTACTTAAATCTCTAACAATACAGTACCCTTTACCTTCGAAGAATGCGGCTTCAATTGCAGAGGAGAGTCTATTGAAGTAATCTTCGTCATCTGCGGTAACTATTCTGTCTACCACTAAGTTAAACTTATTTGGAAGGCTAGTAATTTCTGCTGAAATTCGGATCACTTCCCCATTGACCTCTATCCTTGCAAAGCCCTGTTTTGAAAACAATTGCACCATTTTCACAGCGTCTTTGTCTTTGGGTACTTCAATTGGTGCCAAAAGCAATAATTTATGCTTCAGGGGAAAGGTATTTATATGATTGACAACATCTGACACTAAATGCTTTTTTACTTCCATACCACTGATGGGAGAATAGGTTTTTCCAATTCTAGCGTATAAAAGCTTTAGATAGTCATAAATTTCTGTAGAAGTTCCTACCGTAGATCTAGGGTTACTGGTATTTACTTTTTGTTCTATGGCAATTGCTGGAGCAATTCCTTTAATGTAGTCTACCTGAGGTTTATCTAGTTTACCCAAAAATTGCCTTGCATAAGCAGACAAACTTTCTACATACCTTCTTTGTCCCTCAGCGTATAAGGTGTCAAAGGCAAGAGAAGATTTCCCTGAGCCTGAAAGGCCAGTGATCACAATAAATTTGTTTCTTGGTAAAACAACATCTATGTTTTTTAGGTTGTGCAATTTGGCCCCTTTGATGATGATATTCTTTTTGGGATCTATATCTTCAAGGCTTTTATAAGGTAGTTTGGCTTGCAGGGTCATAAGAAATACAGGGGAATGATTCAAAAGCAATTAAGCTTTAAAGATAGGTGTTTTACTATATTTTTTTAATATATTTGGGTGTAATATTTAACTCTTTGCCTATAAAACACGGATACTTTTAACCATCATAAATTTTTTTAGCCCCTATATTACATAGGTTAGTTATTTTTTTATGTACAAAAAGTATTCTTATGCAAAGCGTTTTAAACAACTCCCATTCCAATAATTTTAATGCATCTGTACCATCTGACAGCCAATTAGTTTTAAGCTATTTGAACGGCAAGCGACAGGCTTTGTCTATTTTAGTAGAAAGACACAGACCAAAGACTTATCGATTTATTTATGCTAAGGTTCAAGATGCAGAGGTTGCTTCAGACATTGTTCAAGACACGTTTTTAAAAGTGATTAAAACCCTAGACAAGGGTGGTTATAGAGATGAGGGTAAATTTGTTTCTTGGGTGATGAGAATTGCCCACAACTTAGTGATTGACCACTTTAGGCGCCTGAAAAAGATGCCCATGCAGTATGAAAAGTCTGATTATTCCTTTTTTTCTTTCTTAACCGATTCGTCAAAAACTAAGGAAGAAACTATGATACAAGAGCATATAGAATCTAACTTGCACCACATTATAAATTGTTTGCCAGCAGATCAATTGGAGGTGGTTTCTCTTAGAATTTTTAAAGAGCTTAGTTTTAAGGAAATATCCGAGCAAACTGGTGTTAGTATTAATACAGCACTTGGTAGAATGAGGTATGCGCTTATAAATTTAAGAAAAATGGCCTCAGAAAATCACATAGATTTATTGGCCTCTTAGCTTGTTTACCGCCCATTTATGAGACCAACTATTCCATTGAATTATTAAAATCCCTTATCGTTTTTTCTTTAAGTATTGATCAATCACTGTTTTGCGACCTATTGTTTTTGTTATAATATCCTTGTCAAGGTCCCAGCCTCTTGCAGGAGAATACTCTCTTCCATACCATATGATTTGTAAATGAAGGTCGTTCCACAGTGCTTTTGGAAATAATCTTTTGGCGTCCTTCTCCGTTTGGACTACGTTTTTTCCATTAGTAAATCCCCACCTATACATTAATCTATGGATATGAGTGTCTACAGGAAATGCGGGGATACCAAAGGCTTGAGCTACTACTACACTGGCGGTTTTGTGTCCTACAGCAGGAAAAGTCTCCAAAGTTTCTAAATCTTGAGGTACCACCCCATTGTGTGTTTTAACTAGAATTTCGGAAAGACCATGTATTCCCTTAGCTTTCATAGGGGAGAGGCCAACAGGTCTTATAATGTCCTGAATCTCTTTGATGGTTAACTTTACCATGTCAAAAGGATTGTCTGCCTTTTTAAAGAGTAGTGGTGTAATTTTATTTACCCTAACATCAGTACTTTGNGCAGACAAAAGTACGGCTACTAAAAGGGTGTATGGGTCTTTATGATCTAAAGGGATAGGAATTTCAGGATATAAATCTCCCAGGGTTTTAATGGTGAAATTTACTTTTTCTACTTTGGTCATTAATGCGTAATTTTAAACTAATATAATATTTACTTTTGTTTTTAAAACAACTGTAAAAAGCTAAAAATTGCCAATATGAAAACCTTACAAGTAGGAGATAAAGTGCCCTCATTTACTGCGGTTACCCAAGACGGAAGCCCATTTAACTTATCAGATTATCAAGACACTAAATTAGTGGTTTTTTTCTATCCTAAGGCAAGTACACCAGGTTGTACTGCTGAGGCTTGTGATTTACGAGATCATTATGAAGTACTCAATGAAAAAGGATACAGTATTGTAGGGGTTAGTGCAGACGATGCTAGTAAGCAGAGCAAGTTTAGAGATAAATACAGTTTTCCATTTCCTTTGTTAGCAGACACAGATAAATCTGTTATTGAAGCTTTTGGGGTATGGGGGCCAAAAAAGTTTATGGGTAGAGAATATGATGGGATTCACAGAATGACTTTTGTGGTGGAAAACGGAGCAGTAACTCATGTGATTGATAAAGTAAAAACAAAAGAGCACGCTGCACAAATATTGGCATTGTAGTTTTAAAAAAAGGCTACTATGCGTATATTACTGTGGCGTTGTAGTTTCAAAACAAAACCATTATGCCTATAACATTTTGGCATTGTAGTCTAAAAAAGGGCTGCCATACGTATATTACTGTGGCGTTATAGTTTTAAAACAAGGCCATTATGCTTTTAAAGTAATGGCCTTGTTTTGAAATAGTTCTTTTTGTTTAATAAGCTCAGCAATACCCTTAGGCAATTCATCTTCCCAACCAGAGGTGTTGTTAGAAATCATCTCCAACACTTTTCTAGAGAAAACATCCAATACTTCAGGATCGTAATCTATAATATCCATTACTTTACCATTGTATTTGAAGAACTTGTAAAGCTCTTTCATTCTAGGATGCACCTTAACGCTATTCGAAGTTAAAATTTGACCAGTTTCCTGGTCTTTCATAGGATATAAATACACTTTAAGGTCCTTGAAGAATAGTTTTCCGAAAGCCTCTAGAATACCCCCACTAAGGTGTCTGTAATATTTTTCGTCAAATATATCCACAAGGTTATTTACCCCCATGGTTAAACCAATTTTAGCTTTTGTATAATTATTAAAATACTCTACTAGCTTATAGTATTCTTGGAATTTAGAAATGAGTACGGTATGGCCTAATGAGCATAATAATTCTGCTCGGTCCATAAAATCTTGTTCATCTATTTCTCCTGAAGCCTTGAGGTTTGACAAGGTAATTTCAAAAATGACTATGGTGTTGTCAGGATCTACAGTAGCTTCTTTTCTAAATATATCGTAAGACTTTTCAAACATATCCATATTGACCTTTGTTACGGGCCTAAAACTACCTCTAAGGGCAAGTATATTTTTCTTGTATAAAACAGCTGCAGGGAGAAGGTTATTNCCGTCAGGGCCAAACATAACCGCATCTGTCATATTATTCTTAATGAGCTCTAAACTCATTAACCTATTGTCTACATGCTTGAAATTAGGCCCAGAGAAATTAATCATATCAATTTCTAGAATGTCTTTCTCAATATGGTCGTAGAGGTATTTTAGTAACTTCTTAGGTTTTTCATATTTATAAAAAGCACCATAAATTAGATTTACACCTAAAACACCTAAGGTCTCTTGTTGCAGTCTTGCTTCATTCTGCTTAAATCTAACGTGGAGTATAATTTCATCCAATTCCTTTTGATTTGGATCTAGTTGAAATTTAATTCCAACCCAACCGTGTCCTTTAAATTTTTTTGCAAAATCNATAGTAGCTACTGTATTGGCGTAAGAAAAGAACAATCTGTCTGGATGAGACTTTCTGCTAATTCTGTCTTCCATGAGATTCATTTCATGGGCCAACATTTTTTTTAATCTAGGCTGTGTTACATACCTGCCGTCGTTTTCAATGCCATAAATGGCATCGCTAAAATCCTTGTCATAAGCACTCATGGCTTTAGCTATAGTTCCAGAAGCACCACCAGCCCTAAAAAAATGCCTGGCAGTCTCTTGTCCAGCACCAATTTCTGAGAAGGTTCCGTAAATGTCAGGATTTAAATTTATCCTGAGTGTTTTTGCCTTGGTAGAAGGGATATTAGTGAAAGCAGTTTCTTTTTTCAAAACAGAAGCCATGTAGATTGTTTTAATTGCAACAAAGTTAAAAAGATTGTAGAAGCTAATCCCTATTAAAAT
>JGI26083J51738_10000339_pt1 | contig 25539 bp, 25 predicted proteins | sample SaaInl85LU_5_DNA_FD_51738 | JGI IMG/M metagenome (IMG submission 51738)
CAATGTAATGGAAATATTCTTAGGATTTATTATACCTTAAAAGCACTTAATTCGAACACTATGAGAAGTTTACTTATTCTTATTGCTATTACTATTTCCTTCCAGAGTTTTGGGCAAAAAAAGGCTTTGGTCGGAGGAACCCTTATTGACGGTTTCGGAAACCAACCGATTCGTAACAGTGTAATTCTGATTGAGGGAGAGACAATAGTCGCAGTAGGAACTACGGATAATATAGAGGTGCCTAATGAGTATGAGGTGATTTCAACAGAAGGCATGAGCGTATTACCAGGACTATGGGATATGCACGTGCATCTGATGATAACTGGGCACTCGAATTACACTTATTGGGATAAAACCTACTTGCCTCTTTTTGAAGAAGTAATCATGCCAGCCTCTGCCCATCAACTATTACTGGCAGGAGTTACTAGCGCCAGAGATCTAGGTGCACCGCTTGATGCGAGTATTAATGTTAGAGACGCCATTAATAACGGAGAAATTCCAGGCCCTACGATGTATATGAGCGGCCCTTTTATTCAAAAGAAGCCGTATCCAGGGACTGAAGCTTTTCGATGGGGAATTGATAGCGTTAAAGATGCCCGTTCAAAGATTCGAAGATTAGCTCAAGCAGGTGTTGATGTCATCAAATTAATTGATCAAGACCAGCTTAGTTATGAAGAATTAGAGGCTATTGTAGACGAAGCCCATAAACAGGATTTAAAAGTAGTGGCTCACTCTCATCGCCCAGAAGAAATTCGATTAGGATTAAAAGCTGGGGTTGATAATTTTGAACACACAGGGCTATCTTCAGCTCCTAAATATCCAGAGGATGTCATCGCAGGTATCGTGGAACGAACCGCCCAAATGAACAAAGGTCCTTTGTTCTGGACTCCGACTATCGAGGGATTATACAATTATGAATACCTGGTTCAAAATCCAGAAAAATTAGATAATGATTCATGGCATTTAGGCCTTCCTGATTCGATTGTGAAGGACATCAAAGAATCTATCAAAGCCCCTGGAGAATTACCCTACTTTCAGCTTACTCCATCTCGTAAACCTACCCTTACCACTAAGTTTCATCAGTTGAAACAAGCCGGGGTGGTTATGCTAATCGGCACCGATAGTGGAATACCCATGAAATTTCACTCTCAAAGTACTTGGAACGAATTAGATGTTTGGGTAAATGTAATGGGAGTCTCACCGCTCGAGGCAATTAAATCTGCTACTTATTGGCCTTCAGTTTTTATGGGAGTTGATGACAGAGTAGGAACCATTTCTAATGGAAAACAAGCAGATATTATTGCAGTTAAAGGAGATGTTTTGCGCTATATCTCTCTACTTCAAGACGTTGATCTGGTTATGAAAAAAGGGAAAGTATATGTTCAAAAATAAACTCTTACTTCTCATCATTGCTGGCTGTCAATACCTCAGCGCCCAGCAAATCGTATTTCTCGGCAATCTTCAAGATGCAGGTGCTCCTCAGTTCAACTGTGACAAGAGCTGTTGTCTTATTGAAAGACCTAATGAGTTTGTAGCAAGCATTGGGGTCTATTCAGAAGAAGAAGCTTTTCTTTTTGACGCAACTCCAGACTTCACACACCAAGCTAGTTTTCTGCAGAAACAATTTAAAACTAAACTTTCAGGAATTTTTCTAACACATGCTCATATGGGACACTACACCGGGTTAATGCATGTCGGCAGAGAAGCTTCTAATGAAAAATCTCTACCTGTTTATGCCATGCCTCGAATGGCAGATTTTCTTGAAAGTAACGGCCCTTGGGATCAACTTATTCAGCTTAATAATATCGCAATAAAGAGATTACGCGGGCCTGAAAATCTAAAAACCATTTCAGTGACTCCAATAAAGGCGCCTCATCGTGATGAATATTCTGAGACGGTCGGATACCTTATAAAAGGTGCTAACAAAACTGCCTTTTACCTACCAGATATCGATAAATGGAACGTATGGGAACAATCGATCATCGAACTCATTCAATCCATTGATTATGCGATCATAGACGGCACCTTTTTAGCTGAAGGAGAGTTAGAACGACCTATGTCTGAAATTCCACATCCGTTTATCAGTGAAACCATAGCCCTTCTAGAATCTTTACCAAAAACTGAAAAAAACAAGGTCTGGTTCACCCATTTCAATCATACGAACCCTGTACGCGATAAGAATCACCCCACCAGGCTAAAACTCGAGAAAGAAGGATACCACTTCGCTGAATTTGCTCAAGAAATAAGTCTAAATTAGAAACTAAGTACAACCGACAATACATGAAACGAATAAGCACTATTTTACTAGCAGGTCTTTTTTTAATGGCTTGCAGCAGTGATTCTACAGAGACTCCTAAAGCAAACAATGGAGGAGGCAATGAACCTCCGATTGATCAGGGAACTAGTTCTTACGCCGATAATAATCCGCTCAATGATGTCCTTTTACAAGGGTTTTGGTGGGACAGCTTTAACGACTCAAAAATTGGATCGCAATCATTTTATCAGTTTCTAGAAGATNAGATAGTTATCCTCTCAAATGCCCATATTGATGGGGTTTGGNTACCACCGGTGAGCGAAGGTGAAGGCATGGGCTACCACCCAAGAAGACTTTTCGATTTTAACTCACTTCATGGGAGTAGAACTCAATTAGAATCGCTCTTAAGCACCATGAAATCAAGAGAAATGCACGGCATAGCTGACCTGGTATTCAATCACAGAGTGGGTACCTCGACCTGGACCGACTTTACCGAGCCGGCATGGTCTTGTGAATCCATTGTTATTGACGATGAAGGATTTACTAACCCTGATGCGTTTGGAACGAAACCTTGCGGCCCCGAAGATGAAGGGCTTGGATGGGGAGGCGCCAGAGATCTCAACCACCAAAGCGAAGAAGTGCAAAACGGACTAAAAGACTACCTTCAACGTCTCAAAGGCCTAGGATTCGACTCATGGCGTTTTGACTTTGTCAAAGGATTCCCAGCAAAGTATGTAGGTGAATACAACGCCTCAACCTCCTACTACATTACTATTGGAGAGTTTTGGGATGGTAATCTTCAAGAAATAAAAAAATGGATTGATGCATCCGCGGTGACAGCAACCTCAGCGCCGACAACAGCGTCTAAAGCCTTCGATTTCGCGCTTAAATACAAACTGAAAGAGGCACTCATCGATCAAAATTTCGACCGTCTAAAAGAGGGTCATTCATTAGCTTCGATCGGATACGGATCTAAATCAATCACCTTTCTCGACAATCATGATACTGGGTGCATCAATCGCGGTGACTGCGATAATCTCTACAGCAGCTCCTTGAATCATATCAAAAATGGATATGCATACCTGCTTACTCATCCAGGAATTCCAATGGTTTGGGGATATCACTACTTTTTTACGGATACCTCAGGAGGGCTTCAATCTGAAATTAATGACCTCATCGCTATTCGAAAAGCAGCAGGAATTAATGCGGACAGTACCGTAGAAGTTATCACCACTGTTAATGGCTCTGGTGGCTATTATGTCGCCTCAATAGACAATAAACTACTCGTTAAAATTGGCCCGGGAAGCTACTCAGCACCAAGCGGATGGAAAGCGATCAAATCGCAACCAGGTTACACCCTATGGGAAAAATAGAACTATGCAGAATATCTTAGGTCAGATAACTCTTTTAGTAGACGATTACGATAAGGCCATTTCTTATTATACAGAGCTACTCGATTTTGATCTCGTAGAAGACACGATAATCTCACCCAAAAAGCGTTGGGTAGTCATTGCTCCCAAAAGCTCTAATGACCAAGGATGTAAATTACTCCTAGCCAAGGCCAACACCCCTGATCAAAAAAGGGCGATCGGGAATCAAACAGGAGGTCGTGTTTTTCTTTTTCTTTACACGAATCAAATTGAAACGCTTCGTCAAAAATTAGTCGATCATAAAGTAGAAATCACTAAGCCGTTAAGATCAGAATCTTACGGTAAGGTTTTTGTATTTAAAGACTTATATGGAAACCTTTGGGATGTGATCCAACGCAATTAATACTATGACTCACGAACTCTATCGTATTCTAAAAGCTTACCAGCAATTTCGATCATTAAATGAAAGATCGGTCTTGGTCACGCTTGTTGCCTTAGAAGGCTCTTCGTATCGTAAGCCCGGGGTTCGAATGCTCCTATCAGAATCTGGTCAAATGATTGGAGCTGTGAGTGGTGGATGTGTAGAAAAAGAAATCAAACTACAGGCCCAAGAGGTATTTGATACTAATAACGCAAAACTAATGACCTATGATGGTCGTTATCGTCTCGGATGCGAAGGAATTCTCTACCTACTTATTGAACCCCTAGAATTATGTGTTAACGACACTGATACGATTATTACCCATCTTGAAGCGAAATTAACAGCTACCGTAAATACGTTCTACCCTCTTGAGATAGGTGTAAATAAGTACTCAGGGAGTGTCTTAACTATCCATGGAAAAGATTATCTGACACACACGTCAATCGATCAAGAGGATAAAGAATGTTTTCAACAGAAATTGGATCCGCTTTTTGAGCTTTTCATTTTTGGAGCCGAGCATGACAGCGCAGTATTATCTGAAATAGCATCGAAATTAGGTTGGCGAATAACTCTTATTGCCCCAGCCGATGAGCAAAAGACCATTGAAGATTTTAAGGGAGTATCAGTCCTACTCACTCCACTCTTTTCAGAAGTCGGAGATCTCCCTATTCACGAAAAATCAGCAGTAATAATTATGACCCATAGTATTAGTAAAGACGTACAGTATTTGCTTGAGCTCACCGAAAAACGACCGGCATACGTCGGCTTATTAGGACCAGCACATCGCCGAGAACGTCTAATCGAACAAGTACTCGAATTTAAACCAGAAACAGACGATACCTTCATTGATCTTATTCGAGGGCCCGCCGGTATAAATATCGGTGCCATCTCGGCCGAAGAAATTGCGATCTCGATTATCGGCGAGATCTTGGCTGTAACTCGGTCAGCCCAATTGATTTCATTAAAAGACAAATCAGGAGCCATTCATGATTAAGGCAGAAATACTACTGCTCACCGCCGGAAAATCTTCAAGAATGGGACAGTCAAAAGCCCTACTTTCAATCAAAGGACAACCGCTAATCACCTATCAGATTGATCGCTTGAAAGCCTTAGATCTTCCCATCACTGTTGTTCTAGGAGCCTATGCCGATGAGATCTCCAAAGCAGTGACTTCAAAACATATTCGCTTGGTTCTCAACAAAGACTTCGAGAAGGGGATGGGATCCTCTATCGCGTTCGGAACTTCTAGCATTCGAATCACCAACCCAGAAATCGATGCAATTCTAGTTTGCGCAATTGATCAACCACTCATACCTCTTGATCATTTTGAAAACTTGATTTCTACAGCGAATGAGACAGATTTTAGTATTATTCAATCGTTATCAGAAGCCGGATGGAGAGGAATCCCAACACTTTTCAAATCAAATCACTTTGAGGCGCTAAATAAACTTACCGGAGATGAAGGGGCTAAATCAATTATTCAAAATAATCTATCGATGGTTAAAGCTGTGAAGGCGCCTTCAGACAGCCTGATCGATATCGATACTTACGAACAATATCAGAGTCTAAATCTTGATTAGCCGCCGATTTTGATCATCGATCGGTTTTTCTGATGATTCTGATAATTCTCGAACTCCTCAGGAGAATCTAAACCTGCCCTAACCGCTTTTTTCATGCCAACAGACTTGGCTATGATCGGCTCTATAGATGCTCCAGAGCGAAACAGTTCAAGAAGTCTTTGCTCCTTATCTGAGAACAGGCAATTTAGCAGCCTTCCATTAGCTGTTAGACGTAATCGATTACAACTGTCGCAGAAGGGATTCGTAACGGTAGAAATCACTGCAAAAGTTCCTTGATAATCACTAATCTTATAGTTTTTGGCAGTATCATTGGGTTCATCTGCAATTCGTTCTAGTTGTGAAGTGGTGTAATGTTCAGAAACTCGATCTAAAATGGTTTCTAATGAAATCGTCTTTGATAGGTCCCACTGATTTCCTTTGAAAGGCATGAATTCAATAAATCGAACTTGAACAGAAGCATCTTTAGTAAGCTCTATGAAATCAATAATCTCATCCTCGTTCTGACCTTTAATCAGAACAACATTTAGCTTTACATTGAAGCCTTCTTTAATGGCTAAATCGATATTGTTCATCACTCGATGAAAATGGTCTCTGAGTGTAAGCCCTTTGAATCGATCTTGATTTAAAGTATCGATAGAGATATTGAGCTTATTAACGCCTGCCTTTTTAAGGGCTTCAATATACCGATCAAGTAGAACGCCGTTAGTGGTTATAGCTAAGGAAACAGGTAGTGATGACAAGTACTCCACTATTTCTCCAAAATCTTTTCTAAGTAAGGGCTCACCCCCAGTCAATCGAATTTTATCTACACCGTGGCTTACAAAGACCTTCGCTATTTCGTAAACCTCTGATGCTGACATTAATTCTTCACGTGGTGACAGCTGAACCCCTTCGCTGGGCATACAGTAAGTACATCGAAGGTTACACTTTTCAACCAGTGAAATTCTAAGGTAGTTGTGTTTTCTACCAAAGCTATCGGTTAATATAGAAGGAGGTTGTTTCATTTACCGTGACGTGTTCCATTTAAAACATCAAACAAATGCACCAATGACGGGAAAACAGCCTTCAAAGAGTCTAGGGCACCGCCCTTAGAACCTGGAATTCCTAAGAGAATCGAATTTTGGCTTATGCCGGCAACTGACCTTGAGAACATCGCTACTGGTGTGCGATTTTGACCATAGGCTCGCATCGCCTCTTCTACACCTGGTAGTCTTTTTTCAATAAGTGGCGAGAGTGCCTCAGGAGTTTGATCTCGATGACTGACTCCTGTACCTCCGGTAACAACAATGAGATCAACCTTTCTTTCGAGATACTTTTCAACCTGAAGTCGAATATCATTTGGCTCGTCAGGGATGATACCAAATTCAGAAACATTCATGCCTAATTCACTGAGAAATTGTTCGATCATTTTTCCCGTCTGATCCTTTGCCTTGCCAGCAGATATAGAGTCAGAAGCAACAATAATTGCGGCTGATCGGTTAGACACCTGCGTAGCATAATCAGACTTTCCGCCCTTCTTACTCATTAATCGGATAGCGCCGATACTCACCCCTTTATCGATAGGCTTAAGCATGTCATACATATTTAGAGCCGCTATACTCGCTCCATGCATGGCTTCAACTTCTACCCCGGTTTTATAAATGGTCTTTATAGTACAACTGATCTTAATAGTTTGATCTATAATCTCAAATTGAAACCCAGTGTACTCTACAGGAATTGGATGACAATCAGGCAGTAGTTCAGGCGTCTTCTTTACTCCAAGAAGCCCTGCTGCCCTGCTCATTTCAAAGACATCTCCTTTAGGCACTCTATGTTCTCGAATTGCCTCGATGGTCTTAGAAGTGCTGACTTCCACAAGGGCCTCGGCCGTTGCAATTCGCAATGTATTACTCTTCGCTGTGATATCTACCATTACCTATTCACTTTCCACTGATGACTTCCACTTTCAAAACACTCTTTTCCAAAAACAGGAAGCTGTGCCTTCAAGGCATCAACCAGTTCTGGGAGGGCCTTAAAAACCGCTGGGCGATGAGGTGCCGACACAAATACAAAAAAACATATTTCCCCCACCGCAACTTTACCTAAACTGTGATAAATATGCATGCATGTAAGCTCGTACTTATCAAATAGATCTTCTTTTATGTTGTGTGCAATACTATTCGCTAAAGATTCTTCGGCAGTATACTCGATCGCACTCACTTCCTCTTCACCTACTTTATCTGCTCTTACCTGGCCTAGAAAAATTTGATGAGCACCAATAACAGTCTTCGACTGATGGGCCGCAATAGACTTGGAAATTTTAGAAGGATCTATAGCTCCTTCAATGAAAATAGATTTTATCGGTTTACTCATGCACCGTGCTTTATTAATTCTTTATACAGCTCCTCTGCACCCCAATGGGTAAAGAAAACATTTGATCGTTGAAGCTCTTCAGCTAGTTTTCTTGCTCTTGCACCACTAGCACAAAAAAGTACAACATTACCCATCTGAGACCAGTTCACCTTTTTATCTTCGATAGACGAAAGCGGTAGAGCGTCTACTAATTTATGACTTATTTGAGGGGTCTCGTGTAATTCTCTAAGATCAATCCATCGATAATTTTCATAGTTAATCTCAGTATTGAAGTCAATTACATAATCAGATGGTTCAACACCCAAATGACTCGAAACTTTAATCTGATCAATCGCTTTTTGATTTTTAGTGTGCTCGATGGTGTGGGTATTCATTTTCAAAAGATCAATACACCACAATAACCCTGAAAGAGTCTGGTCTAGATTTAAAAGCACTTTAATTGCTTCACTAGCTTGGGTTACTCCCACAACTCCAACGGCTGGGGCAAAAACTCCAACATCAGAACAGCTTAGAAGCATTGATTGCTTGGGATTAAAAGGAAAAAGGCAGCGATAGGTTGGCCCTGTCTTATAGTTGAAGACCGATACCTGGCCTTCGAACTTATACAATGCTCCAAAAACCCAGGGTTTATTCTGACGAACACAGGCATCGTTTATTAAGTAACGAGCATCAAAACGGTCAGTACAATCTAGAACTACATCATACTGAGAAATAATCTCTTCTGCGTTTTCTGGAATTAAATCAAAATCATAAGGAATGAGATTGACTTCGGCATTCAACTTAGACAATCGATCGATGGCACAGTTGACTTTAGATAAGCCGATCTCTTCTTCACTGAATAGTATTTGCCGTTGAAGATTTGTCTTGTCGACACGATCGGCGTCCATAAGACCGATAGTGCCAACTCCTGACGAAACCAAATAAGGCAATGCGGCGCAGCCAAGGCCTCCTACACCAATGACTAGAACCTTTGACTCTCTTAGTAGTTGCTGTCCTGATTCACCAAAAGATTCGAGTTTTATATGTCGGTCATAACGATTGATCATCCGCCTGAAAATGGAGGGAACATCGAAACTGTTCCCGATATTAATATTGCTGACTCATCAAGTAATTTGTCGTTCTGCGCAACCTTTACAGGGATAGATTCGAGTTTCTGATAATCCTTCTCAAGATACTTTATCAGCTGCTCCACCGACCATTCACTGTTACTCTCAATAGTGATCTGCTCCCCAATGATTTCAGAAAGCACTCCAAAGCATTTTATCTGATAGGTGATCATACCCAAAACATTTTTATTGAGGCCAGCGCTAAAACTCCAGCCAATACATAATTCAATTTAACTGAATTCCATTTTAAACTTCCGTAATAACTGCCTAAAAATCCGCCGATAAGTGCTAAGACCACCATCGGAATCATAAAAAGAGACAGCATGGCACCCGATTGTAATTGACCAACGAGGCCTGAAGCAGAATTCACCCAAATAAAAAGGGCGGATACCGCCGCAGCTTCTTTTACTTGAGCCCAACGAAATAGCACTAGAACGGGAGTAAGGATGATCCCACCACCGATTCCGATAAGCCCTGAAAAAAATCCAATAATTGCTCCAATACCGACTGCGGCAAAGAACGGAATTGAGCTTGGTGGCTCTGAGTGGTTCTTTAATCGAACCAACATCCTCAACACGGCAAAAATCAGCAAAAAAGCTAATATCCTCTTGTAAATAATGGGATCAACACTAATCGTCCCCCCAAAATATGCAAAAGGAATAGAGCCTAAGGCGAAAGAGATGAATAGGGATTTCTTAAAATGGCCTCCCCGATAAAATTGAATAAATGCAATTCCTGCTACAAAAAGATTCAGTAATAGCGCCGTTGGTTTCATGAACACCATAGGAAAAGAAAATAAAGCCATCAGCGCTAAATAGCCACTGGCGCCACCATGACCTACACTGCTATATAAGAAAGAAACGATCGGGATAAGTCCCAAAAGCCACCAGAATCCGATTACTTCTATCATATTTCGAATGTTTCAACGAGTTCGCCTTCATTGAGTACTTTAACATCAGCTCTCATATAAATCAATAGCTCCGATTTTGAAAAACTAAGCAAGGTTGCCGAGTTAAATTCATCGATAGGTACTGCACAACCTTCATGAATTTTAGCCTTTACAAATAGGGCTCTTCCAAATCTATTATGAATTTCTGCGGCCAAAATCATTTTTTTAAGAACAGGCTTTATCCCCTGATAACGTTGTAACCATCGTCTTACATAAACGTAGTAACAAGTGAGGGTTGAGGCTGGATTACCGGGCAGAGCAAAAATCGCTGTCTGATTAAAATATCCGAAAAACAAAGGTTTTCCGGGTTTTTGTCGTACCCCATGAAAATGTTTTAATACACCTAATTCATCAAGTGCCCTTCCTATAAAATCATAATCTCCAACCGAAATACCTCCAGATATCAATACTAGGTCAGCGTCGTTAATCGCCTTGTGTATCGCAATTACACTGGCCTTATAGTCATCTTTTACAGAGGCGCAATAGAGAAAATCGCAATGGTCTTCTTGAACAGCTGCCTGAAGTACGGTCCCATTACTCTCATAAACCTGGCTGGCTTTCTTTTCAGAACCCAACTTTGCTAGTTCATCACCCGTTACAAGCACAGCAACTTTTGGAGGATCGATAACCGCTACCTCAGCGCAACCAATTGATACCAACATGCCAATAATTGCTGGGGTAATTTTTACTCCTCTATCAAGTATTTTCTGGCCTTGTTGAATCTGACTACCAACCGCTCTGATATTTATACCCTGATCAGGAAATTTGGTGACGGTAATCCCCTTGTTAGCAATCTTTACATGTTCTTGCATGATCACTCGATCGGCAGATTCTGGAACTCGCGCTCCGGTAAAAATTCGAACCGCTTCACCTGATTGAATTTCGAAAATATCACTGCTCCCCGCAGGCATCTCACCTATAATCTGGTAGTTATCAGAGATCCCATTTATCGCGTAGCCATCCATTGACGACTGCCTAAATTCAGGAAGATTGATAGTTGAATAGACTTCTTCAGCCAGTATCAATCCATTTAGACTAGCATCGACTGTTCGTCTAACACTTTTTGATCGAGAGGTAAATCGATCGATAAGATCAAGTGCCTCTTGAACTTCTATCATAGTTTAAGCCTGAGATCCTGCGAAGGGCTGTTTGTATAATCGTTTACCTTGAGCTTTATAAAGTGCATTCGCCAATGCCCCCATTACCGGTGGAAATGGCGGCTCCCCCATACCGGTTGGGTCAATCTTAGATTCAACGAAATGAACTTCTACATCTTTCGGAGCCTCATTGTGACGAATCAATCGATAGTCGTCAAAATTATTTTGATCAGGTTTTCCTTCAGTAAACGTGATTTGAGAATACATAGCGTGTCCAATACCATCAACACTACCTCCCTCAGCAAGGTTAGCAGCAGCGTCAGGGTTAATAACCACACCACAATCGATTGCGGCATATACTTTTTCAACCACAGGGCTACCATTTTTCATCACGACATCAACAACGTTTGCGACATAAGACTGATGGCAGAAATAGGCAGCTACTCCTCGATGTACACCAGGTTTAGGGGTATCCCACCCAGACTTTTCTTTAACGAGCTTGAGTACTCCTGCGTAACGCTGAGCATCATAATCATTGCGCTCACCAACCGGGTTGGTTTTGGCTCGTTCAAGAAGTTCTAAGCGATATTCTATCGGATCTCTGCTGATTTGCTCAGCAAGTTCATCAAGGAAGCTTTGTTCAGCACTAGCCATGAAATTAGACCTTGGCGCCCTGAATGCCCCAGTGGTAATATTAGAATCAATCGTCCATGTCTCTGCCTTGTAGTGATCAAATGATCCTGCAGGGAATCGATTCGCCGACAATGGACTTTCAGGAATTCCACCAGCTATAATATGAATTGCGGTTGCTTTACCATCTTTAATTGCCGCGCGATAAGTTACTCGATAACTTGGTCGGTATGTACCTGCAGTCATGTCATCCTCACGAGTGTAGACTAATTTAACAGGTTTCCCCACAGTTTTAGAAATTACCCCAGCTTCAAGCATGAAGTGACCGTATAATTTTCGTCCGAAACCACCGCCGATTCGAGTCATCATGATATCCACCTTTTCTACGGGTAGTTCAAATCTCTCTGCGAGTGCTGGCTCCAGAAATTCAGGTAATTGGATCGGCCCTACAAATCGAGCCGATTCATCGGTAACCTCAGCAAAAAAGTTTAGCGGCTCTAACGTGTTGTGCGCTAGATATGGAGCATAATACGTTCTTTCAAGAACCTCATCAGCCTCTTTAAATTGTTTGTCAGGGTTACCATCTGTTCGAACGACAGTTGCTCGCTTCTCGGCCTCCTCCATTTGTTTTTTGTGCGAAGAAGTGCTTTCAAGACCTGCTGGCCATTTATTCTCCATCGTTCTACCAAAGAAGCTCATGGTATTTACCACTTCACCAGCCTCTTCATAAGTGACATCAACTAATTTCTTGGCTTGAAAAACTTCCCAAGTAGATCTACCCACTACGGCAATCTGGGTTTGGTGTGCCTTGATATCGAAAGCCCCTTTAGCCTGTCCTTCTCGGTAATTCTCAAATTGAAAAACTGCTTCAATCCCTGGCAGAGCAAGTGCGCGTGAAGCATCGAAGGATTTAATTTTCATTCCGAATGCCGGTGGATGAATTACACCCGCATAAAGCATTCCGTCTTCTTTATAATCAATACCGAAAAGTGATTCGCCGGTTACAATTTTCTTACTATCTACATTCTTTCTCGATGTACCAATAATCTTAAACTCATCAATAGGTTTAAGTTCAACGTCTTCTGGCACCTCTAATAGTGCTGCGGCTGAAGCAACTTCACCAAACCCCAGCTTTCTTCCTGAAGCATCATGATAGATGAATCCTAGATCAGCACGTAATTCATCTGCAGAAACTTCTAGGGTGTTAGCTGCAGCGTTAATTAACATTTGACGCGCTGTAGCACCTGCCTTTCGAAGCGGAGTCCATGCGGCACTGATAGATGTACTCCCTCCTGCCATTTGGTGAAAAAACTTGTTAGAGTTAAGGGGCGCCTGCTCAACAATCACATCATTCCAATCACAGTTCAATTCCTCAGCGATGAGCATAGGCATTGAGGTTTTGACATTCTGACCAATTTCTGGGTTTGGAGACATAATCGTAATTAATCCATTCTCTCCAATTTTTAGATATCCATTGATCTCAAACCATTCCTTAGGCATTGATTTGATTTGTTCAGCACTAAAATTGCAAGATTCTAACCATGGAAAGGCTAACATCATACCTCCACCGGCAAGCAATGAGCTTTTGATAAAAAATCGTCTTCCTTGATTTACCTTATTTGTACTCATGATTCAGCGTTTAAAGGTTAGCTGCGGCATCCTTAACCGCTTTTTTGATTCGCACATAGGTTCCACAGCGGCAAAGATTACCCGCCATTGCAGACTCAATTTCTTCGTCTGTGGGGCTCGGATTTTGTTTAAGAAGGGCTGTAGCGGTCATAATCTGTCCTGCCTGGCAATATCCACATTGAGGCACATCTTGTTTGATCCAAGCCAATTGAACCGGATGATCACCATTCTCTGAAAGACCTTCTATAGTGATTACTTCACCATTACCCACCACAGATACGGGTAATTGACAAGATCTAACTGCAGTTCCATTAAGATGAATCGTACAAGCTCCACATTGAGCGATACCACATCCGAATTTAGTACCCACTAGATCTAGATGATCACGAAGCACCCAAAGCATAGGTGTTGACGGATCAACCTCAACGGTCTTCGTCTCCCCATTTACAAACAAAGTATATTGTGCCATATCAAACTATTTAGCATCAAGTTATAAAAATTCAGCCCTGTATTGTAGGCTTATGCTAAAATTAACACAAGCCTCATTTTGAAGAACTACCTGGATTTCAGAAATAAGCACCAAAATTGAGGTTAGTATTCTTTCTAAGGATAATTTAAAACCTAAGATGAAGATTCAGAAATATCATTCATCTTTGATCCATTAATTCGATAAACATGTATTCTGTAGTCGCGCTTCAAATTAAGAACAGCCTAAACATTAGACTATGTCGTTTAAAATTAGACTTAGAGGTGCTCTACTCAGACTCTGATGAGTTATTTCTTAAACTCGGAAAAGAACAATTTGTATATGTATTTCAATACGGGGTAGTCGCTTTTTTTAATTGCAACCATTCTGAAATCAACCAAACGATTCAAGCGCTCAACCCCGACCTAGGATCGTGGCAAGAACAGGAACTTAGCGAGACTATTAAAGTTGAAATTGCTAAAGGTCAGACAGAAGTAACGTTTGACAAGGTCATCTTGAGTGAATTTGACATCGAAGCCATCAGATTAGTTATGCTAAACACCTCACATTCTGTTGCTCTCGATAAATATCTTGAAATAACCGATCACCTTCTTGAAGAAACTACCGTTTATACCAAAGCTCTAGAAATCGAAGGGAGGCTAAAGATCTCTGGGAAAAAACTTAAGAAATTCATTGGACGTGTATTAAACGTAAAAAACCAGATTTCTGAAAATCTATACATCTTCGACTCACCTGATATAACATGGGAAAATGAATCCTTGAATAAATTAAACGGATCCCTAAAGCAGACCTTTGACCTTAAAGATCGATATCGGTATATCTATGAACGTACTGCCATTATAAAAGAAGACCTCGAACTCTTTAAGGACATCATGGATCATAAAGAAAGTAGCAAGCTAGAATGGATCATTATCATTTTAATCTTAGTTGAGGTAGTAGACCTCTTTATGCTTCGATTATTAAAAATGTTCTAGGATTAACCTCAGTAGCTTCGCTCCGTCAGGTTTCATTTACAACCCGAAGTCTACATAGAAAAAACAAGCGCTTTCAGCGCAATAAGTTTTGTGCCTTTAGACTATTTACAAGTAAACTTGCCACATCCCAAAAACACAAAACCCATGCCTAGGCATGGGTTTTTTCTATGCTTTAGTGGGTGTTACAGGATTCGAACCTGTGACCTCTACCCTGTCAAGGTAGCGCTCTAAACCAACTGAGCTAAACACCCTTTCTAAGTACGAATTTACAATGAAAGAACTTGAATACGCCGAATAGCATCAAAAATAAAATGTAAATAAAACTTGACATGTACAGAAAAACAATTACTTTTGTCAAATAAACTTTACAAAATGAAAGAAGAACGTAAGAAGAAAATTACCCAATTAGCAATATGGACTTGGACCTGGGTTGCAACTTTAGCCTTAGCCACTTTCGGCCCTGAATTTATTTGGTCAGAAGACAGTCCTTTAACTATTATTTCGATAGTGCTGAACTTTCTAAATGGAGCGTTAATGATATGGGCGAACCGAAATCTGTACAATCACTACGATGAACTAGAACGAAAAATTCACCTGGAGGCAATGGCCCTAACGCTTGGAGTTGCGGTTATCGTTGGCTTAACTTATTCCCTTTTAGATCAGAAAAACATCATTGAGACTGATGCTGAGATTGGAATTTTGGTTGGTATCATCGGTATCACCTATGGAGTTGTCATGTGCATTAATACAAAGCGTTACTCATGAATAATCGAGTAAAAGAACTTAGAAAAGAAAAGGGCTTTACCCAAGAAGATTTAGCGGAAGTCATCGGTGTTTCAAGACAAACCGTGAATGCGATTGAAAAGCAAAAGTTCGACCCGAGTTTGAATACGGCATTTAAAATGGCGAAGCTGTTTAGGCTTCCGATCGAATCAATCTTTCTTAGTGAAGATTAGTCAGTAGGTTGAATTGCGATTCTTTTAAAGACAATTTTACCATAATCCTCAGACTCGAATACGACACCTAACTCAGTATTACTTAATTGAATTAAATCACTGTAAGCGGCAAAACCAGACTCGATAAGCTCTAGAGTATTCCAGCTTCTACCCCGATCACTAGACCTCCATAAAGTTAGCCTCTCCCGTTTTTCTGTTGAAGCTGGCCCTAGATGATAAAGATGATCTAATTCAGGAATGTAGATGATCGATGATTGGCAAACAGGGCTCGTTAGCTCAGGAACTAAACGAAACTCCTTCCAACTAGAACCATTATCCAAGCTTCGAGCAATCATCTTCGAATGATCTCTATTATTTTGTAGTCGAATAAGTAATAAGAGTTCGTTATCTGGCAATTCAACTGCCATCGCTTCATTCGAAGAAGGAACAGGCAGGTCTTCAGACACCTCCCAGGTCTTACCAAAATCATCAGAGTAGATACCATAAGACCGATAATCAGCAAAATTTTCTTGAGGATCACCCAAAGAATGATTAGCTGGCAGATAAATCCTTCCCTTTTTAGAACTCATAGCGAGCTGAACGGCATGCCCAGGGCCTAGAGCAAAAGTGCGAGCATCTTTGAATCCTTTGGTACTGAAGCGGTCGAAATGAACCTCGTTTGAGATATCAATAGGTTCAGACCAGGATAAACCAAGGTCAGAAGAAAATTTATAAAAAGCTTTACGTCTTCCGTTTCCTGAGCGCGTTTCCCACTCAGATTGGGTACCTGTATTATAGAAAAGCATTAATCGTCCTTCTGGATACTCAGGGTTTAGTAGATCGATCACCGGGGTAGGATTTCCCGCTTGAAGACTTCCGTTATCCACTACTACTTGTGGTTCTGTCCAACTCTGTCCTCCATCGCTACTAGTTCGAAGTAAAATATCCACATCACCAAAATCTCCACATCCACCTTTTCTTCCTTCGGCAAATGCGTAAAGTTTAGAACCTGAACCAACAATTGCCGGAATCCGAAAGCATTCGTATCCCAAGTCTCCAGACTGAAACAACGTCTGATATTGCGCACTTAGAGAGGAGCAAACCAGAAGTATGAATAGACCTATCCGCATTTAAATTCGTTTGTAAACCTCATCAAAAGGAACACGACAACGCTCGCCCCAGATACCCTCATTTCCTTTTCTAATTCCACATGAAATAATCATATTAATTTTTGCCGAATTAGGAAGGTTAAGAAGCCGCTTAACCCTGCGACTATCGAACCCCTCCATAGGGCATGTGTCATATCCCTTCTCAGCCATAGCCAGCATAAATGTTTGAGCAGCAAGAGCGCAAGATTTATGAGCAACCCCCCGCATATGGGTTTCGGTCACCTCTCTAACCACAGGTCTAAACCATCCCATGACGGTTACCAATAACCATCTGAACACCCCCATTAGTCGAAAGCAACGACTGTAAAGAAAAGGCATGAGCTTACCGTAGTAAGTCTCTCGAACCGCTATTCGTTTTGCTTTTCGAGCAACAGGGCTATTTCTGTCAATATTTCCCTTTTCGAAATTGAGAACAAACTGAGCGCGCTTTCGATGTAAGTCTTGACGAGTGACAAATACCACCCACTGATCAGCAGTTGAAGCCGCTGTTTGCCCTAGGCAGGCATCAGTAATTGCATCTTTGTAACTCTTATCGGTGATATGAATAAACTCCCATAACTGAAGATTTGAGCTGTTGGGGGCAAGTGTGGCCAGCTCCAAACAATCTCTTACCTTATCCGTATCTATAGGTTTCTCATTATCGTAAACTCTTACAGAACGGCNATATTCTAATAAATCTTTTAAACTCATATGAGGTCTTAAAATAAACCAGTAATTTATTCAATAAGAATGAATTGTATCTTGTTATTACCTAAAGTTGATTCAGATTATGAATAAAAGAAACTTTTTAAAATCATCAGCCGCAGTACTTGCCACACCGCTTTTAGGCTCATTTGATCTAAAGCAAAATGAATATATTACTCCTCTTTCAACTTTGAAAGGGGAAGCTCTTTGGAAAAGAGTTCGACAAGATTACCACATCAAAGAGGACTATATCAATTTAGAGAGCGGTTACTATAATATCATTCCTACTCCTACCTTGAGCAAGGTTAATGAACACCTAGAACGTGTGAATAGGGAAGGGTCTTACTACATGAGAAATCAGCTCGATATCGACCGAAAAAAAGTAACCGAGAAGTTGGCTGAATTAGTCGGATGTAATGCAAATGATTTGGCAATAACCAGAAATACTACTGAATCTTTAGATCTTGTGATTTCGGGATTTCCTTGGGAGGTCGGAGATCACGCTATCTATGCTGAACAAGATTATGGTGCCATGCAACTCATGTTCGAGCAAATTTCGAAACGACATGGAATACATTTAGATGTGGTATCGGTACCTAATCATCCCAAAGATGATGATGAAATTGTTGCTCTGTACGAGTCGAAAATCACATCAAAGACTAAATTGATCATGGTATGCCACATGATTAATATTACTGGACAAATACTGCCGATTAGAAAGATATGTGACATGGCTCACTCTCATGGTGTCGAAGTTTTGGTTGACGGTGCGCATTGCATTGGGCACTTTGACTTTAAAATCACAGATTTAAATTGCGATTACTATGGATCAAGTCTTCATAAATGGTTGGCGGCTCCATTAGGTAATGGCTTGCTCTACATTAAAGACGATCATCGACCTAAAATCTGGCCTCTACTTGCCGACTACGAAAAAGACCTTACTCAAATGCGAAGATTAAATCATTTAGGTACGCATCCGGCATATATAACACTTGGAGTAGCAGATGCTATAAATTATCTCAATGATATTGGCATCAAACGTAAAGAACAACGTCTAAATCAGATGAGACAATATTGGATGAAGAATCTTCAAGATGTCGAAAACATTCAAATGAATACCCCTTGGAGCAAAGAAAGAGCCTGTGGAATAGCGAATGTGGGGCTTAGGAATATGAAACCTTCAGAAATGGCAAAAAGGCTCTTTGATGAGTTTAATGTTTTTACCGTAGCCATTGATTATGCTAATATTCAAGGGTGTAGAATTACCCCAAACGTATTTACTACTTTTAACGAATTAGATCGATTTTCAGAAGCTGTTATAAAGCTCGCCAAAGTCTAACTACCCATTGTAGACTTCAAGCATCCCCTTAATGAATAAATCGATCTCTTCTGCGGTTCCAGTGCTTATACGACACCAATCGTAAAATGGAGGAAAAGGTCTACCGATTCGCACACCTTTAGCTATCATTTCTGGGCCTAATTCCCTGATATCTCTTTTNGAATGAAAAAAGATAAAGTTGGTACTAGATCGAACATAATCTAACTGAAGATGGTCAAGTAAATCATAGATGCGNTGTTTTTGTTTGCGATTTTGTTCAAGTGAAAACTGATAAAAATCACGATCTTCTAAAGAAGCNTCTGCAGCGGCAATTGCAAGAACATTACTCATTGCTACNACATTCTTACGTATTTGTTGTGCTAAATGAGGCGGAGCGATAAGGTATCCTATCCTAGTTCCCGCAAGACCATAAACCTTAGAAAATGTTTTCGAGACAATAACATTCTTTCCCTGTCTTACTAATTCGTCCATTGAAGGATAATGATCTTCTTCAATGAAATCATAATAGGCCTCATCTGAGAAAACGATGGTTCGATCACTTACTGAATTACAGAAATCCGTTAAGGCTTTAGCTGGTAATAAAGTGCCAGTAGGATTATTAGGGTTACATAAGAATACAAGCTTAGTCTTTGTGCTAATACGCTTCTCAATTTCGTTTAAGTCGTATCCTTTATCTTCTCCTACAGGAACCCAATTTATAATGGCATTCCATCCCTTGGCATAATCCATCATCGCTAAGAAAGTAGGCTGACCAGCAATAATCTCTCCACCACTGTGAGCGAAAGTAAGACCCGTAATTTTCAAACCCTCGGTAGAGCCTCCAGTAATTATAATACTTTCAGGTTCTACTCCGTGAATTTTTGCAAGCTTTTCTGCTAGTGCGTCGCTGTAATCATAAGGATACCTACAAGCATGATCAAAGGCCTTAATAATCGATTCTTGAACCTTCTTCGAAGGACCGTAAGGATTCTCGTTTGAACTTAACCTAACAATACTTTCTAAAGGTCGTGGATTGTAATCAGCAATATCTTTAGCTGATAAAAGCGCCGATGGAGCAACTAATAATCCCCCTATACCTAAAGATGATCTTAACCAATCTCTTCTTGTTTGTCCCATAGTAATAACTTACTTAAAAAGGCACAGACGAGATACTTCACTTAAGGGAGGTAACGACCTCCAATATGCATCTTGTCCGTGCCTGTCTCAATAGTAGAGAATCTTTAAGATACACAAAATCAGCGAACTACCAAAATTACGGTTGCCATTGTGCGCTTACAGCCTGCACCTGATCTAGCACTCTAAGGAGATTTTCTCCCCAAAGCTTTTGAATATCTTCCTCGTTATAACCTCTCTTAACAAGCTCTAAGGTTACGTTAAAAGTCTCTGAAGCGTCTTGCCATCCGCCTACACCACCTCCACCATCGAAATCAGAAGAAATACCTACGTGGTCAATTCCTATTAGGTTTACCATATAGTCAATATGATCTACAAAATCGGCAACGGTTACTCCAGTTGGAGCCTCTGGGTCATTCGCCACTAATTCATCGGCCTCAGCTACAATTTCGCGGTAATAATTCATAAAAGCAGCTCGCTTATCAGCATCTAGACTTCTAAGTTCAGAGCGGTCATACCACTCTAGACCTTTCTCTGCTGCGAGACGAGTTCTAATAGCCTGCATGTATTCGTTTCGAGCGTTGTGCTTCTCCGTGTTCAGGTAAGAAGAAAATGCTACCGTCTGAATCACTCCGCCGTTCTCTTTCATCCATAATAACTGCTCATCGTCAAGATTTCTGGAATGATCGCAAAGGGCGCGAGCGGATGAGTGTGAAGCAATAATAGGGGCTTTTGACAAGGCAATCATTTGACGCATCGCTTCCTTTGAAGGGTGTGAAACGTCAATCATCATTCCTAGACGATTCATTTCAATGATAGCCTCTTTTCCAAGCTCACTTAGACCTTCGTGTAAAAATCCGTCCGCTTCACCTGTATTCGAGTCAGAGAATTGACTGTGCCCATTATGGGATAGCGAAACATATCGCGCTCCTTTGTCTCTGTATAATTCAAAATTGCCTAGGTCTTCACCAATCGGATAGGCATTCTCAACACCAATCATGGCAACCTTCTTGCCCTCAGCGACAAGAGAACGAACCTCATCAGAAGAAGTCGCTAAACCTATTTGATCTGGAGCATAGTCTTCGACTAAACGGTGAATGGCATCAAACTTAGATAGTGCGTTAGCTTCTGCACTGGCATAGCCATCTTCTGTTAAATCCCCTTGACCGGTATAAACGATTAGCCAAGCTACATCAAGCCTACCTTCGTCCATTTTTGGAAGGTTTACCTGAGTATTCAAGCGCTGAGTATAATTGATGCTATCAGTAAAATTCGCCACATTAATATCATCATGGGTATCAATAGTGATTACCGATTCGTGAATTCGTCTGGCTTTTTCCTCTAAAGTCTCAGTTTGGGTAGTACAGCCAATTGCAAGAGTAAGACCAAGGAATGCAGTAGTTAATTTGGTTAATTTCATCTGTTTATGTTTGGGTGCTTATTTGTTATCAATTGTAAATCAAGGCGTATTAATGTGTTCACCAAGAAATAACGCATTCAAGAAGAAACGATTCATTCCGTAAGAGGTTCCTCTAAAGTTCGGATTATCTGCAAACATTACCACTCTACCTGAACCCACAGAGCTTACTAGAATTGAAGCCGCTTTTGAGAGATATTCAGAACGATTCTTTTCAGAAATATATCCATCGATATGGGCATTCTCTGTGTATTTCGCTACCGTAGAATAGGCATTCTCACTTGGTGACAGCCATACCGTATTGTTCTTATAAAAAGCGAGTTCATTAGTAGAATATCCAAAAGCGACTGGATGCGTTCGATCGATTTTAGCTTTAATAAATACTCCTCCAAGAGATTCTCTACCGCGATGTTCGCTGGCCTCAACATAAGGCAACTGGGCAACAGAATCTTTTGTCTTTTCAAGAGTAGTTTCATTAACCAATTTAGAATTGATCGCCCAAGATGAACCCGTCCCAATCGTGATGAGTGTGTTTCCTTTAGAAACCCAATCTTTTAATCGTTTCTGAAATGACTCTGGGTAATTACCCGACACTAAAACAAGAACGTTATACGAATCCAGCGATACTCTAGATAGATTACGAGCAGGGAGCTTGGTGATAGGCATTTCTATTCGAGTATCTAACAAATGCCATATTTCACCAGCTTCGTACGATCGAGTTCCTGTCCCTATAACCATGGCTGCTTTAGGTTGTTTCAAGGGTCTCATAGATCGACTACCTAGATCAATTCCTAAAGTACTCCATCCGGTGTTGGCTGAATGCACCTTCAAATTTAATCGAGAAGCTTCGCGTTCTACAATCTTAGCTAAAGCATCTCTAGAAATCTTTTGAAGCGATACAGGAATTACAAGCGATCCATAACTAAAATTCACTTTACCTTTTTCGGTATTCACCTCAAAAGGCTTAAAAGCTGCCATAGGTACGACACCATGCTTCTGTAAAGCATAGGTAAATGCGGGTACATTATAATCTAAGGCATCAACAATGTAAGTATAGGCACTGCCTTCAACTTCGGTATTAACCAGCAGGTCAGATGAGCTAATCGGTTTTAAAGATGAAGGTGATTTTGAAACCCCTCGGTAGTTCAATTGATAGAAGTTAGCTAGAGACCATGCTGAGGCATCGTAATAAACACTATCCCTGTATTTTTCGTAGGTCTCAAAAGCAGTTTGNACCATTCGATATTGTGGTTGTTTAGTAGGAATCACATAGTCATTACCCTCTTTGTAAACGGCTACCTTGTGGTGTTCCATTAGCTCTAAAAACGCCTTTACTTTGTTTCTATCTGGCTCAGAAAAACGGTAAGCTTTAACAGGATCTTTAGCTGCTCTAGAAATAGCAGAATCAAAAAACATTTTTTGATAAGTCCGCATCATTTTACGGTTGTCGACAGCAGCCTTTAGGGTGGTCATGCTCGATACGTATTGATTGCGAATCGTAAACGGAAAGGTGATTTCGCCAAATGCAGTAGTCTGTTTTAGCCCACGTGAGCTAGCTTGCTCAAATAAAAGACCTAAACCACCTTGTAAGTCAGGATATGAAGAACCATACCCTGGATAGGTGCCATCGAAGGCTTCACGTGTAAAATAGAAAGATCCAATCGAGTCTAAGGCCTTCGAAAAATAACTTCCATATAGCTCATTTAAATCTTCGTAATTCTCACGAGGCATTATCGGATCCAGTGAACCATTAGGTTTCATCGGCTCAAAAAAGTAAGTACTTTGAGATCCCATCTCGTGAAAATCAGTTACCACATTCGGATACCACTGATGGTACCAATCAAGCTTGCCTTGGCTCTCTGGGTTTACGGCCAATACCCAATCTCTGTTTAGGTCAAACCAGTAATGATTGGTTCTTCCTCCTGGCCAATACTCGTTGTGCTCAGCATCCTGAGAATCTGCCACCAAAGGTGAACCTTTATACATATTTGCCCAATAAGTATGTCGATCTCTTCCATCCGGATTAATAGTCGGGTCTATAAAAATCACCGCATGCTTTAAAAAATGAGCAACCTCAGCATTTGCTGAGGCAGTCAATGTATAAGCAGAAAGCAATGCCGCCTCTGAGCTAGAAGGTTCATTACCGTGTACGTTATAAGCTAGGTTAATTATAAGCGGAAGGTCTTCGTTCGTGCTCTCCTTGGATAACGGATTTACCGATTTTAAATGTTCGGCTCTTATTTCCTCTAGTCTACCTAGGTTTTCTTCACTAGAGACAACAAGCATAACCAGTCTGCGTCCTTCATGAGTTTTCCCGTAATCAATAAGCTTGGCCCGAGAACTTTGCTGGGCTAACTTTTCTAAATAAGCAACGATAAGATCGTGTCTAGTGTGCTGTTCTCCAATGCCATAACCCAGAAAAGATTCTGGGGTTGAAATACCCGATTGATAAGGTTCAAATCGTTTTAGAAAATAATCCTGAGCCAGTGAAGCCTGAAAGAATAAAATAGATAAGAGTAATAAGATACGTTTCATTGAAAAAACTAGTTAGTTGAGGTATTTAAGTAACTGTAATAAAGCCTAATAATCGCGTAACCAAAAAGACCACCAAGAATAATTAATAAGGCATTCATCACACCTTGAGCTCCGAAAGATAAACGAAGTAGAATGGTAGAAATGACAAAGCCTGTATTTCTTAACAGCTTAAAGTGGTTTGAAGTAAGGCCATAAGAAAGCAAAAGAATTAGCACGTCTGATAAAATCAGGAGCGTAAAGAAGTCCTGGTAAAATATGGAATTGAGATTGTTATTCATTCCTTTAATTAGATGCTCATCATTCATCTCTAAATACACAAAATCAATGAGGTGGATTACACTAACCAGCAGGATAACGACCAGTAAGATAACTGCAATCGCCTTTTTAAAATAAGGAAAGGATTCTTTCTCATCAGCCGATGTTTTGCTGGTAAGCTCAACAATTCTGCGGTTGGTTTTATGAAACCAAACAATAATTAACATCAGTAACAAAACACAACCTAAGTCGACTAAAAGATTAATAAGTGATGCATCATTAAAACTTGCATTTGGAAAATCGATTTGGGTAACATCATTAAAAACCTTTCGAATCAAAATGAGGCAAATAATTTCAAACTGTTTAATTAGCGATGTGGTAAACGATCGAGGCAAATAATATACCAATAAGAAAATCTCATAAATTAAAATAAATGAGAATGGGGTATATATAGCACTAATAGGGTTTTTTAGCAGTTCTCTGTCGAGTAACTCAAAGTCAAAAAACGAGTTAATTCCAATTAGCGTGGCATGAATAATAAATCCTATTAAAGAAAGAAGAAGCGTAATACGCTCTACTCTTTCACGATTTCTCGAGGAGAAGATCACTGCAAAATAATCATGTACTTTCATCTAGTTAAGGTACTCGATTATTTCAATTAATTGATAATCAGTTTTATGTAGTGAACGAAAACTACTCTTTCTTGGAGGCTTTGAAGATCTTCCCTATACCAAAAGCGAGATTCCAAGGTTCATTCGCAGAATCGTAAAATCCCAAGAAGGTTAATTTGAGTCCAGAATTTTTGTTTTGCCAAAAAACACCGGCCCCATTCGCGGGAGTAATCTTTAAGCTTTCTTCGTTTTTAAATTTTAAAGAAGGTGCGAATAAAATCCCTGATTTACTGTTTGGAGAATCAAATAGGTAGAGTGTTGGTCCTCCGATATTTAAGTAAAATGTTTGCTCTTGATCAATCATAAGGTTAACCTGACCTGTGGGCATGAATTCAAAAGATGTTTGAGCATTAACTTGAAAGGATGTTAAAAAGAAGCCTATGCTAACTAATACGTGAAAAAATGTCTTAACTATTCTCATACTCTATGATAATCGGCTTTCCAATTCTTGATCTGAGCCTTGATTTCTTTAGCTGAAAGCTGCTCTTTAATTGCTCGGTCTAAAAGCTCTAAATACTCTTCATCTGAAGCGAATCGAAGAGCAATAATCTGAGAAAAACGCAGTTCGGCAG
>JGI26083J51738_10000343_pt1 | contig 25461 bp, 28 predicted proteins | sample SaaInl85LU_5_DNA_FD_51738 | JGI IMG/M metagenome (IMG submission 51738)
TACAGTTACAACAGTGCAGATGTTTTAATTCCAGCCTTCTTAGCGGCCTACAGTGGTCGGGATCCTTCTGAGGTGGAGTTGAATGGAAGACCAACGATGCCGATGCCGAATTGGACCTTGAACTTCAATGGATTGATGAACATTCCATGGTTTAAAAAGAACTTCCAAAGTTTCACCTTAACCCATACCTACAAGAGTTTGTACACCATAAATTCCTACCAGAGTAACATGCTTTTACAGCAACGCATTCAAAACGGTGAGCCGCCAAACAATATTCGAAATACCAACGGTGATTTCCTTCCGGATTTCCAAATCTCTCAGATCAGTATTGCAGAAAACTTTGGTCCATTCGTGGGCATAAATATGCGCATGAAGAATCAGGCAAGTTTGCGTTTGGACATTAAGCGCAATCGCCAATTAAACCTTTCTTTGGTCAACAACCAGATGACGGATACCAAAGGGTATGAATTCGTTCTGGGAACGGGATACATTATAAAGGATGTCAGTTTTAATGTCATCACTGACGGCAGACCTCAAAAAATCACATCCAACCTCGATCTAAAATTGGACTTTAGCCTGCGCGATAATGCGACGGTCATTCGTCGAATTCAAGAAGATTTAGATCAGGTAATATCAGGCCAAAGAATATGGTCGCTAAAGGCCAGCGCGGATTATATGCTTTCACCGAAACTAACCGCTCGTCTATACTACGATCAAACTGTGGCAAAATTCAAGGTTTCGAATGCTTTCCCAACGCTCAATACGAATGCGGGAATTGCCTTCCGATTTAATCTTGGCCAATAGGTGTGGAACGGATTAAAATAGAACTTACATTTGGAAAAAATTAAACGCATATGCAGTTTCCAGACAACTTAAAGTATTCAAAGGACCACGAGTGGATCCGCGTTGAGGGCGATGAGGCCTATGTTGGAATTACCGAATTCGCCGCTGGTGAATTAGGAGATATTGTCTTTGTCGACGTTGATACGGAGGGTGAGTCTTTAGATAAGGATGAAGTTTTCGGCAGTGTTGAAGCAGTAAAGACGGTTTCTGATCTATTCCTCCCCGTTAGTGGTGAAGTACTTGAATTCAATGAAGAACTTGAGGACGCTCCAGAATCGGTAAACGAAGATCCTTACGGCAAAGGCTGGATGGTGAAAATGAAAATTGCAGATCCGTCGGAATTGGATGGATTAATGGACGCTGCTGCCTACGAAGCAATGCTCGGATAAAACGATGTTGAATCCTTGGATATATAGAGCCCCTGCCATTGGTTGGGGCTTTCTTATTCTCTACATCTGCCTCGCGCCAGTGGAGGATCTTGATCCAGGGTTTAGTATCGAGATCAATGACAAACTGGTCCATTTCATATTGTACTTTTCCTGGGTGGTGCTGCTTTATTTCGGGTCTTCTCGAGCGTACAAACGTCGATTATCGCGAAGAAAAATGCTCACCTATTGGATCACAGCCGCCATCATAGGTGGGGCGGTTGAAATGCTACAGGGCGCAATGGAATTAGGGCGCAATGCGGATTTCATGGATGGTCTTGCCAACACCGCAGGTGCGATGATAGGAATCATAGCAAGTCGCCTCTTCCATAAAATTTTGGAATAGTTTTTGGCTTATAACATACTGAACCCTTTAAATCAGAATGTTATGAGAGCCAATTCAAGAAAATCGCCTCAAGCCAACCTCGAAAAAAGAAGACCACTGTTCTTCGTAATTGGCTTAACTACGGCATTGTTTTTAACCATTCTTGCACTGGAATGGACTAGCCCTGTTCGTGACTTACCGGACTTCAGTTCAGAATTGGCCTCTGCTGAGGAGTTGGACTGGACGGTACCCGTGACTGTTTCGCGTTCGCCTAAACTTCCTGCGAAAGCTAAAAAGGCACCGAAAATAAATCCAAACCAGTTTAAAATCATCGATAATAACCTGCCCGTATTGGATTTAGGTAATGAATTGCTTTTTACCGGTATTGATGATGGGCTTGATGTAGTCATTGATCCTGATCCTGTGGATCCTTTAGAGGTGTTTTCATTTGCACAAGTGGAGAGTATGCCCATATTTCAAGGTTGCGAGGACGCTATTGGTAATGACGCATTGTATCAATGCATGAATGTTCAATTAATGCGCTTCATAGCCCGCGAATTCGAGGTCAGCGAACGTATGATGCAATTCAGCTCCGGCGAAAAAGTCTATGTAGAATTTATCATAGAAAAGAACGGTGATGTGAGACAAGCGAAGATTATTCGTGGAAGCGACGAACTCGTCGGTGAGGAGGCCATTCGAGTGGTACAATCATTGCCGGATTTCACTCCGGCCAAATTGAATGGGAAGCCGGTACGGATGTCGTATATTTTACCCATTAATGTAAAATTACACTAGTATGAAAATGCGTCTTTCTCTTTGCGTATTCGCCTTAGGACTAACACATGTACTCGTAGGACAGAACAATTCAACAGGGGTTCACGTAACTCCTAAAGAAACGGTACCCGTTTTTGAGCATTGTGGACATATCGAAGAAGATGCCCATGCCCAGCAAACGTGTTTTAATCGTTTCATTATGAGTCATATTATGAACGAACTCCAATGGCCGGAAGGATTGGAAGAGAATGGCCGCGTATTTGTGGAAGTTCTTTTTGATGCGACGGGAAAAATCACCCAGGTGGAAAGTGTTCGTTCCTATGACGACCTTGCCGCAATTGAGGCAGTTCGAGCGATAAAATCGCTCCCTGATCCAGTAGAACCAGCAAAGCAACAGGGAGTGAATTCTAAGTACAGTTGTATTATCCCTGTTTCATTCGAACGATAGGCGGGAAAAAACACTAAAAAATTCACCTTGCGCTAACAATACTTTTGGCTATTTTAGCGCCACAATAGTACATTCATGAAAACTAGAAAATCAGCAAAAGCGGACGCGGAAAATAAGAAGAGTCTCTTCTTATTGATTGGTCTCACCGCTTCTCTTGCATTTACTCTTTTCTTCTTGGAATTAAAGTCTTACGAGGACGGTCCAGGTCAGTTGGGTAAAATGTCGTACGAAGATGATGACGAAATTGCCATTATCACAAACAGAACGCCACCTCCGCCGCCGCCACCTCCACCGCCGGCACCGCCAGAGGTCATCCAGATTGTAGAAGATGATTTGGAGATTGAAGAAGTGGAGTTTGAGTCTACTGAAACCGATGAGAGCGAAGTAATCGAAATCATTGAAGAAGTGGAAGAAGCTGAAGATGAAATTTTCAACTTCGCGGTCGTAGAGAACAAGCCTATTTTCCCGGGTTGTGAGAATTTAGCGACTGAAGATGAAAAGTTCATGTGTTTCAATCAAAACATCATGCAACACATCGGTAAAAAGTTTGAATTCCCGGAATTGGCCCGTCAAATGGGTATTCAAGGAAAGGTATATGTCAACTTCGTGATCGAGAAAAACGGAAAAGTGAGCAACGTGACTATTGCTCGTGGTGTAGATAAACTCATCGACGACGAGGCGATCCGTGTAATCAAACTGCTTCCTGCATTTATTCCAGCGAAGCAACGTGGAAAACCAGTACGCATGCAATACACAGTGCCGATCAACGCACGTTTGCAATAAGCAAAATTGATATCTTATACGCAATGCCCGGACCCAAACGTCCGGGCATTGCTTTATCCTATAATTTCTGAATTCAATACTTCAAACCAATGGGTCCATTTCAACTAAACACAGATGCGCGCATCGCAATTCAGGCTGCACTTGACGGAGGCGCTGCTATTCTCGAAGTCTACCACAACGAAACCACTGAAGTGGAATTGAAGGGCGATGAGAGTCCATTGACTCAGGCAGATTTGCGCAGTAATGCCGCGATCATGAATTGGCTCGAGCAGTCGCAGCATCCTGTGCTTAGTGAAGAAGGCAAGCATTTGACCTTTGATGAAAGAAAGCATTGGTCCATGCTTTGGATCGTTGATCCTTTAGACGGGACAAAAGAATTTATTAAGCGCAATGGTGAGTTTACCGTGAATGTGGCTTTAGTGGAATCCGGTCGTCCCATCCTGGGAGTGGTTTATGTACCTGTAACAGGCGAATTGTACTTAGGAGTGAAAGGACAAGGTGCAGTGAAGTTGGAATTGGATGCGGCGGTAACTTTTACGGACGCGCATTTGGAACATGCTGTTGCCCTGCCCATTGCGATGGACCGTCCATTTACAGCAGTAGGCTCNCGTTCGCACATGAACGAAGAAACAGAGGCCTTCTTAGCGACCTATCGTGCACAGCACGGTGAGGTAGCCATACTGAGTAAGGGTTCTTCTTTGAAAATGTGCATGGTTGCGGAAGGTTTAGCAGATGTATATCCTCGATTTGCCCCAACCATGGAATGGGATACGGCTGCAGGGCAAGCGGTGGTTGAGGCTGCTGGTTTTGCCATGTTGCACAAGGAGACACGCCTGCCTTTGGAATACAATAAGGAGGACTTATTAAACCCGCATTTTATCGTGCTTTAAAGTTCTGCTAGATAGCGGTCAGTCCTTATCTTTGCCGCCCATGCAGGAAACAACCACATTATCTCCACCGAAACCCTCCTTAATTAAGGAAGCATTGCGTCTAGGAAAACTGCGCTTGAGTACCTCTGTTGTATTCAGCTCTGTGGCCGGTTATTTCCTTGGTATGGAGAAGTTTAGTTGGGTGCAATTGCTCTTGCTGATCTTTGGCGGTATTACCGTTGTTGCGGCGTCGAACGCGTACAATCAAATCTACGAGAAGGATAGAGATGCGCTGATGAACAGGACCAAAGGACGTCCGCTTCCTTTAGGTACACTTACGTTGCGAGAAGCGTGGTTCATTGCGACATTTTTGTTGATTGTCGGGTTGTTGGCGTTGTATGTTATTAATCCTATGACCGCTTATTTCGGTGCGCTAAGTGTGGTTTTGTATACAGTGGTGTATACGCCGCTCAAAGCCAGAACACCACTTGCTGTTTTTGTCGGTGCCATACCCGGTGCTATTCCTTACATGTTGGGTTGGGTTGCCGCTCGGAACGATTTTGATATTGAAACAGGTACGCTGTTTGCACAGCAATTTTTCTGGCAATTCCCGCATTTTTGGGCCATCGCATGGTTCTCCTATGACGATTACGCGAAAGCGGGCTACTACCTTTTACCGTCAAAAGCAAAAGACCGCCCATCACAGTTGTACATTATTATCTATACCGTTTGGATGATGATGGTAGGTATTTTACCGGCTTTTGGTATCACAGGAGAGCTCCAGCTCAGTTGGGTAGGAGCTGCGGCCGTAGGTGCCTTGGGTTATTGGGTGTTAAATAACGCGATTTTGCTCCTAAAGGATGCAGATGATAAGCGTGCACGTAAACTTATGTTGAGTAGTATTGCTTATCTAACAGGTATGCAAATCATTTATATAATTGACCGATTCATTTAAGATGGAAACATTACAAGAACAACGCCGCCGCGCCGCCAAGCCTTTATTGTGGATAGGAATCGGAAGTATCATTATGGCCTTCGCTGGTCTAACCTCCGGATACGTAGTGAGCAGAACCACGCTGGTTATGAACGAACAATGGATGACCTTTGCGTTGCCTAAAGCGTTTATTTACAGTACGGTAGTGATTGTAGTTTCCTCGCTAGCCTTGATCTGGGGTAAAAGACAGCTGGTAGCCGGTAAGGACAGTGCAATAAAGCCAATGCTTTGGATCACCTTACTTCTGGGCTTGGCTTTTTTATGGTTTCAAGGTGAGGCCTGGACGGAATTGATGGCGAATAATATTTTCTTCGCTGGTGCACAATCGCACCCTGCAGGTTCGTGGGTGTATGCATTGTTTATCTTCCACGGCTTGCACGTGGGTGGTGGAATTATNGCNTTGTTAGTGGTGCTATTTCGCGCATACAGAGGACGTTACTCATCCGCTGATTATCACGGAATTACCCTTGTGAGTATTTATTGGCATTTTGTAGACCTATTGTGGCTCTATTTGTATGTCTTTTTAAGTGCTATTCGTTAAATTTGCCAAAGAATTTTTAATCCAACCGTTATGGCTTCATCCGCTGAAATGACGCAAGAAGAAAACAACTGGGGCGGTGGTTCAAGACCACTAGGCGCTCGCTATGGAAAACTGATGATGTGGTTTTTCCTTCTTTCTGATGCGTTGACATTCTCAGGTTTCCTTACTGCATATGGTTTAATGCGCTTCAAATTTGAAAGCACATGGCCTATTGCTGAAAATGTTTTTACCCACTTCCCTGGGTTAGAAGGTGATCAACCGTTGCTATATGTAGCATTGATGACGTTCATTTTGATCATGTCTTCAGTGACTATGGTTTTGGCAGTGAATGCCGGAGAAAAAATGAATCGCAAAGCGGTAACGAATTGGATGTTATGGACCATCGTGGGTGGTTTCATTTTCGTTGGATCGCAAGCTTGGGAATGGTACCACTTCATCATCGGTGATAGCGGTGCCGTTGAAACGGCTCGTCAAGAAATCCTTCACATTTACAATGCGGAAGGCGAGCGTTTAAGTTTCAGTCAGGTAGTCCACGGTATGGAAGAGGGTCATGCCTCTAATCACGGTGAGACTTTTACCAAAGCTGAGGTGCTCGCTGCGATGAAGTCAAATGAAGGTATGTACCTTATGGAACCTGGTAAAGCAGGTGAAGCATTTACCCATGAAGCATCGGTAGCTTTATTTGAAGCGGGTGATGTTGTACAAGGGGCAAACATGATTCACAACGAATACGGACAGAAGCAGTTCGCTAATTTCTTCTTCTTTATTACCGGTTTCCACGGATTCCACGTATTCTCAGGTGTAGTGATCAACTTCGTTATTTTCTACAATGTGTTGTTGGGAACATACGAGCGTCGAGGTCACTACCGCATGGTTGAGAAGGTTGGTTTGTACTGGCACTTCGTTGACCTTGTTTGGGTATTCGTATTCACATTCTTCTATCTCGTCTAAAACGTATTTATCATGTCAGATCACAATGGAACTTGGTGGATTTGGAAAGTATTCTGGATCCTATTAGTGATAACAGGAGTTGAAGTTGCTCTAGGTATAGTAAAGCCTGAGTTTATGTTGACGCAAGTTATCGGTACATCAGTATTGAACATCTTGTTCATCTTGCTAACGCTAGTTAAAGCAGCCTACATCGTGCAAATTTTCATGCACGTGAAATTTGAAAAGAAAGGACTGAAATATGCCCTTTACCTACCGACCTTGATTTTAATTCCATACTTGACGTTTATCCTTCTTACAGAAGGTACATACTTGTTCCAGTAATGGCTAATAAATCCTTCTTCAACCGGGCAGTGCTAATCGCAGTATTAGTACTGCCCGCTTTGCTTTATCTGTTTTTCGTTTACGGTCAAAACGAGGTGTTTTTTCAAACCCTTAAGTACGTAGGTCCGAAGACTGTGGTGACCACAGATACTGGCGTGGATACTGCCTATTATGAAATTCCTGAATTTAACCTGCAAGGCGCAGATGGTGCAGCCGTAACGAATGAGACGATGGATTCAACCATTTATGTGTTGAGTTTCTTTTTCGCCACTTGTCCGACCATTTGTCCTGCGATGAATTTTCATTTAAATGAAGTGGAGCGTCGATTTAAGGGTTATCCGGAATTTGAAATGGTCAGTATCACGGTGGATCCTGAAAAAGATACGCCGGAAAAATTGGCTCAGTACCAAAAGGTCAATAATTACAATACCAGCAAATGGCGTTTTCTAACCGGCGATAAGGAGCACATTTATGCGCTTGCGAAAGGGGTGTATTTGAATGCTTTCGAAGATCAAACGGCCGAAGGCGGATTTTTACACAGTACAAGCGCGATTTTGATCGATTGGAATGGAAATATTCGCAGTCGCATTGACGATAACGGGAACATTGTAGGCTCTTATGACGTTTTAGATGTTACACAGCTCAATGATCTTGAAGAAGACATAAAAGTGCTCATAGCAGAGTACGAACGTGAAAAACACAACAAATTAGATGAGTAATTCGACTGACGATAAGAAAATCATTCGCGTGATTTACGCGTTAAGCGTGATCATTCCTGTAGCCGTAGCCCTTTTAATGGTATTGCCCGCGGAATGGAAGGAAGGCTTGGGTATTAGTGAAAACAGCGCGGTAAGCTCTTTTCCATTTTTACATGCAGTATTAAATGGTGCCACCTTTGTTTGCCTGGTGGCTGCAGGATTTGCGATTAAGAATAAAAAGATAACCGTCCATAAGACGTTCATGCTTACTGCATTTGTTCTCAGCAGCTTGTTTTTGATTTCTTACGTTATTTATCATTTGACCCATCCTAGCGCAAAGTTTGGTGGTGAAGGAGTGGTGCGCTACGTGTACTTCTTCATATTGATTTCGCACATTTTGTTGAGTGTTCCTGTAATTCCACTGGCGCTGTTGAGCATCTACCGTGGATGGACAAACGATATCGCGAAGCATAAGCGCATTGTGAAGTTCGCTTATCCTGTATGGTTGTACGTAGCATCAACAGGGGTGATGGTTTACTTATTCATGCAACCCTACTACTGATGCAAAAACTAGCCCTTTTAAGTCTATTCTTGTTGAGTACCACTGTTGGATTTGCGCAGTGTTCCATGTGTAAGGCGGTGGCGGAAACAGCCGATGGAGGTGGTTTTGGTGCCGGGTTGAATTATGGAATTGTCTATCTGATGATTTTCCCCTTACCTCATTATTGGGGGAATTGCGTACAAGATTTACAAGAATAAGAAAGCCTACAAATAATGTATCTTAGGGGTACCCTAACCCTAATGATATGCGTTTACAATTTTCACACGTTTTCTTTTCACTAGGACTACTGTTCGCAGTACCTAGCACTGTCTCTGCCCAAGAGCGCTGGTCGCTTGGTGCGTGTATTGAATACGCCAAAGAGCACAATCTGGATATTCAGAAAGGAAGAAACGGATTGTTGCTGGCAGAGGTGGACGAGCAGCAAAGTGAATTGGCATTCTTGCCTTCCTTGAATCTTAATGGAGGATACTATTGGAATTTCGGATTAACTATTGATCCTATTACAAACACTAGACAGCCTGGTTCTCGTCAAACGCTGGGAACTACAGCGTCCAGTAATTGGGTATTGTTAAACGGCGGAAGAAATCTGTATCAATTGCAGCAAGCACGCATGAATTCAATGGCGTCTTTGTACCAGTTGCAAGAGCTTTCGAACAACGTCTTCCTCAACATCGCCTCTGCCTATTTACAGATTTTGGTGAATGAGCAGTTGCTCGAAGTTGCTGAGGGACAATTGGAAGCTTCCACTCAGAGTTTAAGACGAACAGAAATATTATTTGAAAACGGCGCGCTCTCCAAAGACAACTATCTTCAGAGCGTTGCACAAGTCAGCAGTGATCAGGGCAATGTGACTAGTGCACAGAATGCGGTGGTATTGAGCAAGCTGATGCTGTATCAGATGCTGCAATTGGAAGAGGATTTTGAGTCCTTTCAGATTGTTACGCCGGAAGTTGATTTAACGGCGAGTGCCATGTCTGGCTACCACAGTGAAGGGCTAGTAGAAGATGCGGTTGGAAAGCAGCCGGGTGTGAAATTGGCCGATGCGAATGTGGAGCGTGCTAAATATGGTGTGAAATTGGCCCAGAGTGGACGCTATCCTTCATTATCCTTTTCGGCCCAATTGAACTCCAACTATGTTCAAGGTCTACCGTATTTCACAGATTATGTTACGCTAACGACTTACACGTTAGTGGAAAATCCCTTGACCGGGTCTATAGATCAGGTGCCTTCCACCATTAATGTGCCGGATCCCACTAGTGCAGAAAAATATACAATCACGAACCAACTTCAAGACAACTGGAACCAATTCTTAGGAGTGGGCGTTCAGATACCGTTGTTCAATGCCGGTCAGACGCATTCGGCAGTGCAGCGCGCAAAAATTCAGCTCGATAATGCAACTATTGATGCGTTGCAAACGGAAGTGAATGTGCGACAAACCATGGAGCGTGCTTATTTAGATGCCAAAGGCGCGCTTGCGCTTTATGAAGCTTCACAAGCCTCGGCACAAGCCTCCGAACTGGCACTGGGTAATGCACAACTGAACTTCGATACAGGAGTCATCAGTGCCTTTGACCTGAGCTTAAGCAAGAATCAATACCTCGCTGCGAAGAGTCGCGAGATACAATCAAAATTCGATTACTTATTTAAAGTAAAAGTGCTCGAATTCTACCTCTTTAATCAAATCACCCTATAACCCGCAGACCATGAAATTGAATTTAAAAATTATTGTACCCATTGCGGTCGTTGTCATTGGTGCCTTAGTTGTGGCTAAGAAGAAAGGCTGGATTGGTGCCGGTACAGATACAATTGCCGTTGAAACGGGATATGCACACCGCCGTACAGTAGTGGAGTCCGTTACTGCCAGCGGGAAGATTCAGCCGGAGGTTGAGGTGAAAATGAGTCCTGAGGTCAGTGGAGAAATTATTGAAGTCAATGTTGTTGATGGACAGCAAGTCAGCGAAGGCGATGTTTTGGTGAAAATCAACCCAGACTTGTACGAAAGTGCCATCACGCGTGCGCGCGCTGCGGTGAATAGCGCGAAAGCGGGATTGGCCCAAAGCAGCGTGGCGCTAGATGAGGCGAAAAAGTTATGGGCCAGGAATAAGGTGCTTTTTGAGAAAGGCGCTATTTCCCAGCAAGAATACGATGCAGCACAGCGCGCCATTTCGGTGGCGGAGTTGCAAGAAGAGAGCGCTAAATACCAATTGCAAAGCGCAGAGGCAAATCTAGATGAAGCATATAAAAACCTAAAGCGTACTACCATTATTGCACCTATTGACGGTACGGTAACGCAATTGGACGTAGAGTTGGGCGAGCGTGTGGTTGGGACAGCGACCATGACTGGTACTGAAATGTTGCGCATCGCAGATTTGAATACCATGGAGGTTTTGGTTGAGGTCAACGAGAACGACATTGTAAAGATTACGAAAGGAGATACAGCCATCATTGAGGTGGATGCATTCTTAGGGAAATCGTTTCGAGGGGTGGTGAGTGAAATCGCCAATAGTGCAAAATTGGCCATGGGTGCTTCGCCAGATCAGGTGACCAATTTCGAAGTGAAAATCCGAATGATCAACAGCAGTTTTGCTTCATTGGAACCAAACTATGGTAAGAATCCCTTCCGTCCAGGTATGACGGCAACTGTTGAAATCATTACGAATAAGGTGCGCGATGCACTNGTAGTGCCCATCCAGGCCGTCACNGTTCGTTCGGACACTTCTTCNAATGCCGTTTCATACGAACGCGTTCTCAGTGAGGATGTTGACGANAGCTTTGAGGTCGTCTTTACTCCGGACGGTTTGAAAGCNGGATTGCTTGTTGTCGAATCGGGAATTCAAGACGATGAATTCATCATCGTTTCAGGGGTAGAAGACAGTACTGCCGTGATTACCGGTCCGTACAGTGCAGTGAGCAGAAATCTAAAGCGCGGCGCGCGCATTACCACNGATAAAAAATAANTGTGCTACTCTGTATAGAAACAGCGACTAAGAATTGCAGTATTGCGCTTTGGGACGGCCAGCAGATGGTTGCGACTCGAGCGGAAAAGGGCGATCGCTTTATNCATGGGGAACGCTTGCATGTGCTGATCAAAGAACTGCTTGAAGCACATTCGGTCAGTTTTTCTGCATTGACCGGTATTTGCGTAGGCAAAGGACCGGGTTCGTATACCGGTTTACGCATAGGTGTGAGCACGGCAAAAGGTTTGTGTTTTGCCTTAGGTATTCCATTGTATAGTGTACCCACTTTAGGGTGTTTTGATTTCTCCAACTGCACCACTTCGTTTGTGATTACCGTTTTAGATGCACGCCGGGATGAGGTATATGCGCAAGTTTGGCGTTTAGGCGAGGGAGGATTGACGCCAGATGGAGCCGTAGAAGCGGTGATTATCACAGACGATAGCTGGAAATCTTTACAAAATGAACCGGTGACCATAATGGGTGAGGGCGTAGAAAAAATGGGCCAATTCATGACTCAAATCCCAGAGAGTTGGCAACTGCAAGCGAACTCTGATCCCGACGCAAAATATATGGGAGCGCATCTATCTGTTCTTCCTGTTGCTGAAGATGTGGCCTACTTTGAGCCATATTACCTCAAAGATTTTGTTGCGGAAAAATCGAAAAAGAAATTCTTTTAGGGCATTCCAACCTCGTAATAAGGACAGCTTGTAAGGTGGTCGTTGACCATTCCTGTAGCTTGCATGTGGGCATAGACCACGGTGGGTCCTATGAATTTGAAGCCCAATGCCTTAAGATCTTTTGAGAGTTGAACGGCGAGATCCGTTTTTGCAGGAATCTCGTTGAGCTCCTTCCAAGCATTGCGAATGGGTATTCCGTCCACATAGGACCAGAAGAAATCTACAAGCGTCCTACCCTTGCCGTGAAGCGCCAGAACACATTGTGCATTGGTAATGGCGGCCCTGATTTTTGCTTCATGACGAATGATATCCGCGTTTTGAAGCGCATCCTGAATTTCCTTTTCTGTCATGTTTGCCACTTTCGTAATTTCAAACTGATGAAAGACGGCTCGAAAAGCTTCACGTTTCTTTAAAACGGTGATCCAGCTTAAGCCAGCTTGAAAGGTTTCAAGCAAGAGGAATTCGAACATCTTGCGTTCATCACGCACTGGACGACCCCACTCACGGTCGTGGTAGTTTTCGTATAATTCACTGCCCTTACACCAGCCGCAGCGCTCTTTTAGACCTTCCATTGCTTCAGTAGTTCGTTGCGATGTGTTGTGGGCAGTTGGCAGGTGTTATTACTGCACAAATAATAAGTGAGCGTTTGACCTACACGTCCTTTGAAATGCGCTAGTTCGGAGGCTTCTTCGCTGAAGAGTACTAAGGTTCCTGGCTGATAATGGGTGCGTTGTAGGTCCTCTGCGGCGGCCTTCGCCCCAGGTCCTGTAATCACCAACTCTTTTGCGCCGTAAGCCTTCGTCAGTCCTAGATCAAGCCAATTCGAAAAATTAGGTCCGTATCTAAACACTTTGCTATGAACAGCACGAAGGGCCGATGATGCTTGCTCTTTCCAATCGTTTCGGTCTACGATGACCCCCAGTGATTGAAAGAAATGTGCCCACATGGAATTGGCACTGGGGATGACATTGTCTTCAATTTCTAATTGCTTTTGCCATGCTGCTTCAACGGAAGGCGTATACACTCGGAAAGCTCCTTCAAACGGAAAAATATGTTCGATGCGCGTGGCGATTTCTTGAGCACGCTCTAAATACGTGCTGTTTCCAGTGAGTAAGTATCCTTCTAATAGTGCTTGTCCGAAGCTGCTGTAGTCGTCAAGGAAACCTTCACCTTCGGCAGCGTCATTTAAGTATTGATGGGCAATTGCACCGTTTTGCCACACTGTTTTTACTAGTGTGTCCAGCAAACTCGTGGCCGCTTGGTCGTATCCGTTTTCTGGCAGCGCGCGATGGGCTTCTGCAAATCCTGTGACCAGTAAAGCATTCCAGCAGGTCAGTGCTTTTGGATCTCGTAAAGGTTTCGGATGGGTACTCAAGCGATCTGCTGCTGCATCCGTCAATCGCTCTTGCCATTGCAATAACTGTACATGAGCGGTTGTAAGATCCATGTTCAACCGTTCCGCTAAATGTTCAATGGGCTGACTGCGATGTAAAATATATTTCCCCTCCCAAGCGCTATGTTCCGTGATATCAAAATACCATTGAAATGCATCAAAATTGGGCAGGCCCATACCTTCTAATTCTTCCATACGCCAGGTGTAGTAACCGCCTTCTTCTCTAGATTTTTCCGGAGTTGTACTGTCGGCGTCTAATGCGGCGGCATATAGCCCGTTATCAAGCTGCATTTCCTTTTGCAACCAGGTCGCGGTATCTGCTATAGTTTGGGCGTATAGTGGCGTAGAATGGTCGCGGTAGGCTTTTGCATAGAGGCCAATTAATTGGGCATTGTCGTACAACATCTTCTCAAAGTGAGGTACTTTCCAGAACCGATCTGTCGCATAACGCGTGAAGCCGCCATGCACAAAATCATAGATTCCACCCAGCGCCATTTTCTGTAGCGTAGTGTGCACAAAAGACAGCGTTCTCTCGTTCCTGGACAACATTCCATGTTGCAAAAGATAGCTGTAGTTACTGGGCATGGGGAATTTCGGGGCGTGCGTTAATCCACCGTTTCTTTCGTCCCATCCGCGCATCCAAGTCACTAAAACATCTTCGAAATCCGCTGCTTCAAAAGTTCCCGGAGTACCACTTTTACTCACTTTAACCATATCAGTTAACCCTTCGCGCATTTGCTCGGCGTATTCTTCTATAGTCTGCGGCGATTCTTGCCACATTTGAGCGATTTGTGTTAATGCGGCCATCCAGTCGGCTTTCGAGAAATAGGTGCCGCCCCAAACTGGCGTCCCGTCAGGTAAGGCGATGCAATTCAACGGCCAGCCGCCTTGACCGGTCATTAATTGAACGGCGTTCATATACCGGGCATCCAGATCTGGGCGCTCCTCGCGGTCAATTTTGATCGACGTATAATGAGCATTCATTAGTGCCGCTACTTCCTCGTCCTCAAAACTTTCTTCTTCCATCACATGGCACCAATGGCAACTGGAATACCCAATGGAAAGTACTAATAGACGCTGGTCTCGAACCGCTTGTACCAAAACGTCTGCCGACCAGAGCTGCCAATGTACCGGGTTATTGGCATGTTGCTTTAAATAAAGACTCCCACTCTGGTGCAGTTCGTTTTTCATTACTTCTGCTGGGCGTAATTTTCGTAGAAATAGGGGATGGTTTCAATGCCTTTAAAGTAATTGAAAACGCCATAGTGTTCGTTAGGACTATGAATAGCATCGCTATCTAATCCAAAACCCATGAGAATGCTTTTTGCTCCCAATTGTTGCTCGAACAATGCAACGATAGGAATAGATCCACCACTGCGTACAGGTAAGGCTGCTTTTCCAAAGGTTTTTTCATAGGCCTTCGACGCGGCTTGATAGGCCGGATTTGTGGTATGGGTTACATAAGGCAGTCCACCGTGGTGAGGCTTGACCTTTACCTTAACCGATGCGGGAGCAATGGCTGTAAAATGTTTGATAAACTTCTCGGTAATGGCTTCTGGGTTTTGACCGGGAACCAAACGCATAGAAATTTTAGCATACGCTTTCGATGGAATTACGGTTTTAGCACCTTCACCAATATAACCGCCCCACATGCCATTAACATCTAAAGTCGGGCGAATAGAAGTGCGCTCAGGTGTGCTGTAGCCTTCTTCACCCCAAACATCCCCGATACCGATACTCTCTTTAAACGCTACTTGACTAAACGGTGCTTTTGCCATAAGCGCACGTTCTTCACTACTTACAATTTCAACCCCATCATAGAATCCTTCGACCGTGATTTGTCCATTATCATCATGCAAAGAGGCTACCATTTTAGCAAGGATATTCAATGGATTGGCAACGGCGCCGCCATAGAGTCCAGAGTGTAAATCTCTGTTAGGACCGGTAACCTCCACCTCAACATAACTTAAACCGCGTAGGCCGGTCGTTATGGAAGGAGTTGTATTGCTGATCATTCCCGTGTCGGAGATGAGAATGGTATCACAGGCCAATTTTTCTTTGTGACTTGCCACAAAGGGCTCAAGGTTACTGCTTCCTACTTCTTCTTCGCCTTCAATCATGAATTTGATATTGCAGGGAATCTCTCCATTGCTTTTCATGATTTCGAAGGCCTTGAGGTGCATGAACATTTGTCCTTTGTCGTCGCACGCGCCACGCGCAAAAATGGCACCTTCGGGATGAATCTTTGTAGTCTTTATTATGGGTTCGAACGGATCATTGTCCCACAGGTCAATAGGATCCGCAGGTTGGACATCGTAATGGCCGTACACCAGAACAGTGGGTAAATCAGGGCCTACCAAACACTCACCGTAGACTATAGGGTGCCCTGCTGTTGGGAAAATCTCAACCGCATCCAAACCTAAAGATTTCATGTGCTCCGCAATGTGCGCTGCACATTTTGCAACGTCAGCATTGTAGGCCGGATCGGCAGAAATGGATGGAATACGCAAGAGGCTAAAGAGCTCGTCTAATAATCGTTCTTTGTTTGCCTCTATAAATGTCTTGGGGTCTGTCATGGTGAACCTTTTTTATTTCTGTTCTCAAAGTTAACCGCTAACATTTGAAGTGCCGTGCAACATTTAAATTTTCTATATTCGGGCATGCGCATTTTGCTTCTCATATTTAGTGTGTTTTTCGGCTCGTTTCTCATAGCGCAGCCCAGCATGACCGTAAACAGTACGGGCAACTACAAAAAGCCCTATTGGATGGCAGCGAATATCCTTGTGGACTCCGCTTTGTCTATTTACAATATGGGACAAAACGGGTTGCCGCTTACACAAGCAAATACCACACAAATAGGCTATTTCGAGGCCAACGACACCACTTTTCCGGTACAATCGGGTATCGTAATGGTGGCTGCGCAAAATGCATCTGATGTGATTGCCGCCACCAATGGAACAGGTAATAATGTGACCTTCACAGATGCTGAACTTTCTTCGGTACTCACGCAATTGGGTTCCTCAGGTTATGCCATTAAGGATATGGTTGAAATTGAATTCAGTTTCATCGCTCAATCGGATTCCATAAAATTTAATTATTGTTTCGGTTCGCACGAATACGACGGCTACACGTGTAGTAATTTTAATGATGTATTCGGATTCTTTTTGGAAGGGCCTTATATCAATGGTGTAAGTGCACCAACGAATGGTACCGTGGTGAGAAATATTGCTACTATTCCAGGAACTAACGTTCCCATCGCCGTGAATACGATCAACTCCGGTACACCTTCTGGAAGTTATCCCGCATCAAACTGTTCGTCGGCAAATCCGAACTTCGTCGCTCATAGCGNATACTATAATGCTTCAAGTGGGGCCATTACAACGCTCGACGGTTATACAGATAAATTCACGGCAAAAGCTGAGGTGCAATGTGGCGGTTGGTATACGATTCGTTTAAAATTGGCCAACGTTTCTGATGCGGCACTCTCCAGCGCAGTATTTCTCGAAAAACAGTCCTTTAGAGCCCCGGAGTTGACCATCATCGATTCTACCAACGTGGGCAACAGTTTTAATGACACCATGCTGGTTGAGGGGTGTAACAAGAATGAAATCATTTTTGCGCGAAATGCGAATCTGAGTGTAAGCATGAAGATTCCAATCTATGTGGATACTGTTCTAAGCACCGCAGTGGAAGGTGTTGATTTTTCTGTTTTACCGGATACACTCTACCTAGCGCCTTACCAAACCGCAGATACACTCACTTTTTGGGTGTACGATGATAATACTCCCGAGACTAACGAAAGCTTGACCATCGTTCAAGACTACATCTATACGGATTGTTACAACTATCCCGTTCGGCGAATGAATTACCTCTTGCGAGATAAGGATTCTCTCGAGGGTACGCTCACCTTAAATGCAGCTTCGGATACTGTGAATTGTCCAGGTGATAGTGTGGAGCTCTCCGTAGTTGCTACTGCCTTTGAAGGCTCGTATGATGGATTTTGGTTGGCAGACAGTGCCTACGTTCCATCCCGCTACTTCCAAATAGATGGGGATACGTCCTTTACCTATTTGTTATACGATGAATGTGGCGATACCGTTCTTTTTACGCAAGAGCTATATCTGAAGCCGTATGAACCTATGGTGTATGAACGCGATACGGTTCGTGTTTGTCCTGGCGATAGTGCGTACTTATCACCGGTTTATTTCGGGGGTGAAAATCCTTTGACTTTTTATTGGTTGGATAATCTAACGCAAAATAATCCACGTGTCATTCTTCCTTGGAATGATAGCACCTATGTTCCCTTTAGCGTTTCGGATGGTTGTGATATTTTACTCTTAGATAGTGCATTGGCTATAAATATGCCGAAACCTTCTGCCGGTTTCCAGTACCTCAACGATCCGTATGTTCCTCTGCGCGTAGCCTTTAGTGAAAAAGCGCAAAACGAGGTGAGTTGGACGTGGTATTTGGATTCAACAATAATTACTGGGGAAGAGTTTGAATACGATTTTGCACGCCCTGGCGATTTCGAAGTAACCCAAGTAGTTACAAGTGATTTTGGATGTATCGACAGTATCACCTTGATTGTAGCCGTAGAGACGGACTTCTACCTGTACATACCCACTGCATTCTCTCCAAACAATGATGGGATCAACGACTGCTTTAGCATTAAGGGCGTGGGATTTGAAGGTATAGATTTTCAGATTTTCAACCGCTGGGGCAATGTGGTCTATTCCAGTGAAAATGATGCGGATTGTTGGGACGGTACTTACAAGGGGAAACCCTTGCCTTTAGGTGCTTACAGCTGGAGGCTGATCGTAGATCTTCCATTTGATGAAATATCCATTAAAGAAGGCATTCTAAACATCATTCGATAGTTATAGAAAGGGAATGGTCAAAACACCTATGACCAGAACCAATTTATAGCCCAAATGTGCCCAACGTAAATTGCGGAGGTTGATTGAACGCAGTGTAATCAAATTNGACAGGGTCAAAAGCAANAGGAGTGTAATGATGCCATAGGTTGCATGTTCGCTAAATAGAGGGCGTGTGAAGTAGGCCGGTATCCAGGCAAGCACAGTGTTAATCACAAGAACCAATTGGACCTTACTGGTTCCATAAACTGCCGCTGCATTTACTTTACCCGCGATTATATCGCCTTTGAACCCCATTAAATCTTTGACCAATTCTCTAGAAAATAGTGCCAGTCCAAGCAGCATACCGTACGCTAGCGTAGGCAGGCTGATGAAGTCGTGGTAAACGCTGATCCCGAAGAAGGGCATCAAACCTAGGACGGCAGCGCTAGCATGTCCGATAAAAGGAATATTTCTTAGTCGATGGGAATACAACCATAGTAAAAAAGCATAGATACCGTAATAGCCTAAAGCGCGCCAACTTACCGTAAAGGCCATGAGCAGTCCTGANCACAATAAAATCCCGGCTACACGAAGCGAGGTGCTTTTTCGAACCAATCGTTCGAAAGAAGTTTGTCGAGGCCTATTAATACTGTCTGCTTCAAGGTCGTAGAACGTGTTGATTAGGAATCCACTGGCCAATAAGAACGCAGATGCCCAAATGCTGAGATGCGTTCCAGCATCAGTGAACAGTGGTATGCGAGCATACTTATCAGCAAACACATACAGTGCTGCTAAATATTGTCCTAGAAGAAGTAATAGAATGTTGTACCAACGAATTTGACTCAAAAGAGCCAACACTTTCAACGCATTTAAGCGTCTTTTACTCATGGGTTTCAAAAGCGGTAAACCACCTCAGGGGCATAACCCTGGAATTTATCTTTAACACTCTCGTAATCACGAGTGAATCCCATGACAAAACCGCCACCGCCAGAACCGCAGAGTTTTAAAAAGTAATCCTCAGTTTCTAGACCTTCTTTCCATAGTTTGTGAAAACCGTTTGGAATCATCGGATCGAAATTATCCAAAACTAAGGCGCTGAGTTTTTTAAGGTTGGTAAATAAGGGGCCGCGATCGCCTTTTACGAAGGCTTGAATACAGGCATCGTTGTATTTAACAAACTGATTTTTCAGCATTTTACGGAAGCCTTCTTCTTTGAGTTTCTCCATAAAGATGGCGACCATGGGTTGGGTTTCTCCAGGAGCGCCGCTGTTGAGCAAGAATACCGCGCCTTTACCTGCATTAACGGGTAAGCTCACAGTGCCCAATTCATCTTTACTCTGGATCAACAAGGGCAATCCCAAATAGCAAATGGTGGGGTCGATACCACTACTTTTTCCGTGGAAATAGCTTTCCATCCAACTGAACAACTGCTTCAATGCTTTGATATCTGAGGGTTGCTCTGGGCTCGCTGGAATTTTATCTTGACAGTAACGGTCGTAAATGGCCGCAACTAGCGCACCCGAAGATCCTACACCAAAGCCTTGCGGTATGCTCGAATCAAAGTATAGTCCGTTTGACAGATCGTTCTCAAAAGCAGTAAAATCGAACCGGCACGGGGCATCAGGACTTTTTAAATAAGCCAAATACGCATGTAAGTGTTCGTTGCTTTTTGTTTGCGCTGCATTCGGAGTGGTGTCGAACTGGAAGGCGCCTTTGTAGTAGGTATGTGGAATAGAAAGCCCCATGCTATCTTTTATGATACCATATTCTCCGAAGAGCAATACTTTTCCGTAGAAGAGTGGGTTTTTATGTTCCATTAACCTATTTTTTCTGGGCCTGTGCCTACTGCGTCACATAGATAACTCCCGTCCTTACAAAAAGTTTTTAGGTGTTCTTCTATGAACGACAAAGTTACGTCTTTATGTGAAGCGGGATACAACAGGTGAACGTTGGCTCCTGCATCCAAAGTGAAGTACAAAGGTGTTGCCGTTTCTTCTCTAAAGGCCCATACCGCTTCAATCACCTTTAGGGTGTTTGGATGCATCAGAATAAAATACGGCGTAGATGCCATCATCATTGCGTGCAAGGTGAGTGCTTCGCTTTCCACAATGGTGCCGAATCCTTCTAGATCTCCCTCACGCAAGGCGTTTAAAAGTGCNGTTTGGTTGGTGTGCGCTTGTTGAAATCTTGCCGCTGCATACGGATGACCTTCCATGAGTTGGTGTCCCACTGTGGAACTTACTTTTTTCGTTCCCTTATCCACGAGCAGAATAGTGTCTTGAAACGATCTAAATATGGGGTCAATCTGGTCGTAAGCAACAGCAAATCGGTCGTTGCTTCCGGGTGTATTCTCATGTGTCCCCCATGCAGCCATGGGGCCATAGAGNGATCGTGATCCACTTCCGGAACCCAGTCGAGCTGCTTCACTGGCNTCTTCAAAGAAGTCGGTAATGGGCATCCCTAATGCCTCCTTTACGCTCATCAGGCAAAGTGATAAGGCGCTCATGCCNGATGCGCTCGAAGCGATCCCTGAACTGTGTGGAAAGCTGTTACTNGTATGTACTTCAAAATCCCAAGCACTTGTAAACGGAAATAGCTCTTTCGTACGCTCTAAAAATGTGTGGATTTTGGGAAGGAAGCTCGGCGCTTCTTCACCTTCTAGAAAAACCACTACCTGACCCGTACCTTGTGTGTACTTCAGAGTGGTTGTGGTCGCTGCTGCACTCAGCGTGAAGCTGATTGACGGGTTAGCAGGCAATTGGACAGGGTATTTACCCCAGTACTTCACTAGAGCAATATTTGACGGGCTTTTCCAGGTAACTTCTTTCATCCTCTACTCAAAGGAAATTCCGCTCACATTGTTCGCGCGGTCAATTTTTTTAATGAGACCCTGCAAGGTTTTCCCAGGTCCACATTCAACGAAATCTGTAGCGCCATCGGTCATCATCTCCTGAACGCTTTGTGTCCATCGTACTGGAGCTGTAAGCTGGTCGATCAAATTCTTTTTGATATCGGCAGGGCGCTGCACTGCTTTAGCNACGCTATTCTGGTAAACCGGACATACTGGGGTATTGAATTCGGTTGCTTCTATTGCAGCAGCGAGTTCAGCACGTGCGGGTTCCATTAATGGACTGTGAAAAGCGCCACCTACGGGCAGTACNAGTGCACGTTTCGCGCCTGCCTCAGTTGCTTTGGCGCAAGCCGTTTCAATGGCATTGAATTCCCCTGAAATGACCAATTGGCCNGGGCAATTGTAATTCGCAGCGACAACTATTCCGTCGACACTATCACAAATTTCTTCAACTGCCTCATCGCTCAAGCCTAGAATAGCGGCCATGGTTGAGGGTTTCGCTTCGCATGCTTTCTGCATGGCCATTGCACGTTTACTAACTAACGTAAGCGCATCCGTAAAACTCAGTGCGCCTGCCGCACACAATGCTGAAAATTCACCGAGGCTATGACCAGCAACCATATGAGGCTGGAAATCATTACCCAACAGTTTAGCCATAATCACGCTCATCGTGAAAATAGCAGGTTGGGTCACCTTAGTTTGTTTGAGTTCTTCGGCATCCCCTTCGAACATAATTGTACTGAGTTCGAATCCTAATACACGGTCTGCAGTATCAAAGAGTTCTTTTGCTTCTTTATGGCTTTCGTAAAGATCCTTACCCATTCCTGGGTATTGGGCACCTTGGCCCGGAAATACATAGGCTTTTTTCATTCTCCGTAGTATTCTATAATGTTATTATGAGTTTCGGCCAATTGAATTTTATGCAATTCGGCTCCGTATTCTGCGACTTTAGGTGCTAAAATCTGCCAAAATTCATAGGCAATGATTTCAGCAGTAGGCTGTTTACCAGCCATGAAGTCGATATCTAAATTTAAATTCTTGTGATCGACCACATCTATTACGTGTTCTCGAACAATCTGCTTGAGGTCGAATAGGTTCATAACGAAACCCGTATCTGGATTGATTTCACCCCGGACCGTAACCTCCAACTCGAAATTATGACCGTGGTAATTCTCATTAGAACATTTTCCAAAAATGCGCTTATTGGTCGCGGCATCCCATTTGTTGTTCCAAAGTTTGTGCGCTGCACAAAAGTGTTCTTTTCGCTTGATGTAAATCATGCTTACTAAAGTTTAGGCAAAGATACGATAGGCATACTTTACACCGATTCTACGCTTTTGAAAGTTCTTCCCAATCATCATGGCGGTGAACAAAGTCTTGACAAGCCCTCATCAGCAAGGGATAGAGGGTTGAAAACCATTGCTCTAAATCTGCTAAACAGTCGTGTACAGGTCCTTCAAAAAAATGAACCAAAGGAGCTCCCCCGGGATGTCTGTGAGCAATACCGCGGGCAGCATTCAGCAGTCCTTTTATATCGTGGTAGCTGGAGAGCCAATGATGCTCCAGCAGGTGAGGGGCCATTGCAGCAGCCCTTCCTTTGAGCAGCATTTTGTGCTTAGAGATGTCCGACTCTGCGGAAGAAAGAAAGGCGTTTAGACTTTGTTGCTGCGACGAATCTTGAAGCAGCTTGAATTGATCCCAGTTCCGTTGGAGAAAATAATCTCCAAGCAGATCGAGTGCTACCGCTGAATATTTACCCGTATATGGTCGAATGCGCGCTTTTGCAACTTTGGTCAGGGGATGTTGGTCGGTGAAGTCGTCGATAAAGCGGTGGAGATCGATACCGAGTCGTTGTGCGGGTGTGGCAGTGGTTCGCCAGGCACTCCCTTTAAAACCATCGCCCGAAAAATTGAACACCCGCACTTCAGCGAGAGCAGGGCTGAGGTGCAGGTGTGCAGTAAAGTTCATGTATAAGCGTGCGCTGAAATGCAGCTGCGTTTAGGCGTTTTTGACCTCGAATTCGAAGGCTTCCATTACCGGATTGATCAAAAGCTTTTCACAAGCCTCTTTGACCAATGCTTCGGCCGCACTCTGATCAGCAGCTTCAACATCTAAGGTGAAGTGTTTGCCGATGCGAACGTTACTTAACGCATCTAAGCCGATATTTTTAAGATTCGCACTTACCGTTTTTCCTTGAGGATCCAAAAGCGCCTTCTGCGGCATAACATTGATTTCAGCAGTGAATTTCATTTCTGGTTATTTAATGGTGTTGCGCGCTGTTCTTTAAGGCGAAAGCGCTAATAATTGGTAGCAAAAATACGATAATTGACAAGGTCAATGCGCCAAAAAAAGGAATCATTATTACGAACATTCCAACAAGGATGTATTGGCCCCATTTTCGGTGTTTTGTTCCACCTCCTTTTAGACTCAGTACTTTGAATCCAGCATTTTGCCAGAAAACAGCATAGAATGCTAAAGCCACTAAGCCTAGATGCCAAAGTAGCAAGGTAGTGCCTTCAAACGTCATGATCCATTCCCAATTTTCCCATTGCCCCATCCAGCTCCAAAGCCCCAGAGCAAATAATGCATTTGCTGGTGTGGGCATTCCCGTGAAATCTTTATCGCCATCCTCTTTGAGGTTAAAAACACCCAAGCGGTAAATGCTAGAGGCCGTAACCAAGGCTCCGATAAGCATTGCCCAAGGTTGCGGCATGCGCGCGTAATCGGCTAAAATAGAACTCCAAATAAATCCGGACACTGCGCCAAAGGAAATGGCATCTGCGAGAGAATCCAGTTGTTTCCCCAATGCAGAGGAAGCACCCACTTTGCGTGCTGCCCAGCCGTCGAGGGCATCAAAGGTCGCTGCTGAAAGTAAGGCAATGACCAAGCCTGTCGAACTTGAATTGACAATAAAATAAATGGCCATCATTCCGCAGATGGCATTGGCTAGTGTTAAAAGATTCGGAATGTGTTTCATGCAGTGCAAAGATGCATTAATTTGCCGCTATGTCTTCAGTGAAAAAAACACCCATTACCATTTTAATGGCCCTGGCCCTGGTCTTACTGACTTTGGCTTGGNCTTTCCCCCACCTCGGGGTGTTGATTATTCCNGCCTTCGTCTTGCTTTTAGACATTTCAAAACGCTCGGGACCACGATTTTGGAGACTGTATTTAGTCACTGCTTTATGGAATGCAACCACAACCTACTGGATTGCAAATGCCCATCCTTTAGGAGTCGTTGCGACTGTAGGTATTAATGGTGCTCTTATGGCGTTTGCCCTNTGGTTCAGTGTACGCGCAGAAGAATTGCTGTGGCGATTCCCGTCTTTCAGNTCANAACGCNGGTTGCACGTGTTGCCGTTGCTTGCCTGCTGGATTTCTTTNGAGCAATTGCATGAATATTGGGGGNTGGCCTTTCCATGGCTGCANCTGGGCAACACCTTTAATGGCATGCCCTATTTGGTGCAGTGGTATCAATACGTGGGCACTACCGGCGGAACGNTATGGGTGTTGTTAGTGGCCTATACGCTNCATATGCAGGGAACCGCTTCTAAAAGGGCCCTTTGGCTATTTATTACTCCGGCCTTGTTGAGTTTGGTGCTTTGGTACATTCCACAAAATGAAGCTGTGAAACGCATTCGGGTTGCGGTCGTACAGCCCAATATCGATGCNTATNNNGAGAAATGGGANATGCCTGAGGCGACGCAAATTCAAAAAGTGGACCGATTACTTCAAACCCATCTTGGAGCGCAGCAGGTAGATCTGATCGTTCTGCCGGAAACGTTCTTACCGGAGGCGCGCGAGGAAACCAACTACGGCAACCGTCCCAACGACAGGCTACTTCATCAATTGCTAGATACTTACAGTAAAACAGCCATCTTTGGCGCAACTACCTACGACTTTCAGCAAACGCCGGATGTTTTTAATCGTCCCTACGGCGATAAATACTACACACTCTACAATACCGCATTGTTCCGAAATAGCGCGGCAGAAACGGCAATGTACCATAAGGGGAAGTTGGTGGTAGGCGGCGAGACCATGCCTTTTGTCCAATTACTGAAGCCTTACCTGGGTGATTGGGCTATTGAGCTCGGCGGAACTTCCGGAACCTTGGGTATTTCTGAGCGCCGAACGGTTTTCGAAGATGAACGAACAGGTCTCAAACTTGCACCAGTGATTTGCTGGGAGAATGA
>JGI26083J51738_10000356_pt1 | contig 25150 bp, 32 predicted proteins | sample SaaInl85LU_5_DNA_FD_51738 | JGI IMG/M metagenome (IMG submission 51738)
GACCGGTTCGATTATTTCGGCAGTGGTTGGATTTATCGTACTGAAGAAGGCCTTGCCTGAACGCTCTTTCTGCATTCTCGGTGCGAAACCATTGCGCTAAAAAAAGCCGGGCGATGCCCGGCAAAATTGAAACTGCTGATTAAAGGCTTGTGCCTTACTGCGCCATCAACTGCGTGGCTTGACCAATCCAGTCGTCACGCTTGATGCGTCCTGCAAACTTGATCACGTTTGTTTCCAACTCGGTGATTTCTGCATCAGTTAACGCTGCGATTTGAACATAAGACACGATGCCTGCATCTTGCAGCTTTTTCTCCAAGCCTGGNCCGACACCCGAAATCATTTTCAGATCGTCCTGACGAACCGGCGCCTGTGCAATCGCTTTGGCTTGCGGTGCACGCTGCGGCTTCGCTGATTTTTTTTTCGTGCCACTGGCTGTGGCGGACGGAAACAAGGTAGCGAGCGCGTCGGTTGGTGTCAGATCGACAAACTCAAGATTCAACATCGCACGATTNAATTCGAGCGAATCGTCAATCATNTTTGCAAACATTGCGTTGGATTGATTTAAGACGGCTTCTGCCTGCTTTAGCGTGTAAACCGCCAAAGATGTGTCAAATTGGTACATAGTTGCCTCCACAATTTGGGTTATTGCACTGCACAATATGGCAAACATACCACGGTTTTTTTGCGATGCAACAAAAATCGGCGTATTGACCTAACACAAAAGTCGGTCACAATGAGAAAGAAGCCAAGGACCAGGGTGGGTTATGGGATCAGAACAGCAATTCAAGCATCTTGAGTCGACGGAATCGGCACGATGCAACCACTGTGCATTACATGCTCTGTGTCTCCCAGGGATCGTTGGATGCTTCAATTCTGCACTCGGACCTGTGGTTGCAGATGATATTAAAGTCAACAAGGGACACTCCTTGTACCGATCTGGTGATCGCGCGGACAACCTCTACGTGGTCAAAAGTGGTGCGTTCAAAATTATGACTCCTCTGTGTGGGCACGATGCGCATGTCTCCGGTTTCCGGATGCCTGGAGATCTTGTCGGCGCATGTGGACTGACCTGTGGGCAGTATGCTTTTACCGCACAAGCACTGGATCGAGCCACTGTATGCCGTCTGCCTCTTGATCGTCTCCGAGAAGCGCAATTGAGGCAGCCGATGTTAACTCAGGGGTTACTACAGGCTCTCTCGAATCAGGCTGCACAGGCACAACGTCAGGTCACAAGGACCAATCTCCCAGCGCTCGCCCGTTTTGCACTATTTATCAAAGACATCAGTTCGCATCACCAAAAACGACATTTATCCGACTCTGAATTTGATTTACCGATGGCGCGAACCGATATCGCTGATTTTCTGGGATTNGCTCCCGAAACCATTAGTCGTCTGATCGCATCATTGNCCAAAACAATCGATNCTCAAGGTCGAGGGGAAAACCGTCTACATTCTTGACAANNCAGCCCTTGAGAACGCCTGTGAGGCNTTNNNCTGAAAGCAACGATGCATTTTNCTGGCCTGCTNNCGATCATGATCGCCGGAGCCGCCAATGACAATCTCATCAAAACGGCGTTTGTTGTCGCAATTTCCGCGCTGTCATGGAATCTCTATGGACTTGATACCGTTGTTTTAGCGAANCTTGCAGCCTTATCCTTTATTATTCCGTTCGTTNTCTTAGCCGGATTTGCTGCACATAAAGCCAACCAACAACCNCCGAAACGCTGGCTTCTGATCTTAAAAATCACGGAGCTCGGTCTTGCCCTTTTGGCCTGTTTGGCGATTCTCGAGGAATTGCCTGGACTGCTTCTCCTCTGTGTCGCCGGGTTTGGTGTTCAATCGGCCCTGATCGGTCCGTTGAAGTATTCGTTGATCCCGCGCTTGGTCGCCTCCAGCCAAATCGTCGAGAAAAATGCTTGGATGGAAACCGGCACATTTGTCGCGATTTTAGTTGGAACACTGCTGGCGGCGGACTGGATCATCGCTGCACCTGAGCTTCTAATCGCCATGATCATGGTACTCGCGGTGATTGGCTGCCTTTGCATTGTCATGATGCCATCGCTTAGTGGGCGTTCTCAGAGCATTCAGAAGACGCTTCCGGAATTAATCCATCAACAGCGTCAAGACCAGCGTTCGATGGCTGCGATTTGGTGCTTGAGTGGATTTTGGGGCCTTGGATCTGTGTGGTTAACACATCTACCGGTGTTAGCGGTTGACGTTTGGCAGTTATCTCCAAGCTCGGTATCCACCTTGCTGAGTCACTTTGTCCTCGGGATCGCTCTTGGCGCATTTGCTGGAGTTTTGATGAAGCACTTTCCCCTCGTTCATCGGATCCTCATGGGAGCCGTTGCGATGGTGATCGGGGGATTCATGATTCAGGTCAATGACTATCAGATCGCGTCGATCGGACTCATGCTAACCAGTGCAGGAGGCGGTTTTTTGGCGCTCCCCTTGTACACATTATTGCAAGACGACCTCATGGCCGTTGCCGAGCGAATCGCCGTCAATAATATCGCCAACGCGCTGATGATGATTACGGCCGCGATGACATCGCTGATTGTCGTGGGTTTGCTCGAATTACCATTACAACTCTGGTTGCTGTTTCTGAGCATCGGCCAATTTTTCCTCTGCTTCTACCATCGCGGCAATTTGCGCCTCAGCTAAGGCCTCAGGTGGTGGTGGCATTTGTAAAAAATAGCCCTGATCCTCAATCGCAGCCAGAACATCCGACGCTGTTACTCGGGCCAATTTCTTATCTTTCGTGAGCAGCAAAACCATCACTGACTCAGTCTGACCAAAGGTTGCCAACAAATCGTCAGGAACCGACTTCAGTCCGTTCTTCTGCTCGACATAAAGATACATCTCTTCTTTTTTGTGGCCCTTAAAAATCTCAATCACTCGCATCAAATACTTCCTCTAATACTGTTCGTCGCCAACCCACGGGCTCCCATTGACGCCCATCCAGTGACGCAACCAATTGCCGCTTCTTCACCAACATCTCAGGCGCAACACCGAGCTCCTTTGCGATTTTCTCGACACGAGCCTGCCGATCCTTCAGCGCATCCTTTAATCGCTTCGACAAGGGTGGTGGAGGCGTATCAATGGGTCCAGCCTCCGAGGCATCCTCAAGGACTGTTGTCAGTTGGCGGCCAAAGCGATCCGCCTGTCTATCGGTTAATCCATGTTGACTCACCAACTGGTGATGACGGCCAACTTGGCCTGCGGCTGCCAGTGAGAACAATGATTGGTCACTCAAGACTTGCTTCCGCGGCTTGTCCACGCGTCGGGCCGTATCCTCTCGCCACTGAACCAGATGCACGAGTCGCGACATCCCTTCGGGACTGAGACGCCAGGCATTACCAAACCGATGCACTTGCGTTTCAACATCGCCATCCATCAAGACCAACGCGTTACGCTCTTGAATGGACGCCATTTCTTCTTGCATCCACGGAAGACGATCGGAGCGTTCCAATGCCTCGGCGAGAATTTCATACAATGGTTGCAACACCAAGACATCCTCCTTCGCGTAATGGCATTGCGCTTCAGAAAGCGGGCGTTTGGTCCAGTCTGAACGGGTTTGCTCTTTGGACAATTCCTTTCCTAACAATTCCAACACCAAGGCCGACAGACTCATCGAAATCTTGTCGTGCAATAAGGCATAAGCGATTTGTGTATCAAAAACCGGGGTTGGCACACACCCGGTTAATCGGAACAAGACTTCATAATCCTCCTGTGCTGCATGCAACACAGAGGTCACACCGCCTTTGAGCGTCAAGCCCAGGGGTTTGAGATCAATCTCAGCGAGCGGATCAATCAAATAGGCTTGATCCTGCAATGCGATCTGGATCAGTCCTGGTTTCGGATGAAAGGTCGACACTCTCACAAACTCAGTGTCTAACCCGATCGCGTCCGCATCAGCCACCTGCTCAACTAACGCATCAAGTTCTGCTTGATGATCAATCCACCCGACAACTCTCAAAACTGGATCTCAGTTCGTGATGCCAACGCCTGTGACAGCGTCGAAATATCCAGATGATCTAACTCTCCACCAACAGGCACTCCTTGGGCGAGTCGCGTGATTCGAGTGATCGATCGCAATTGACTGACGATTTGGTGAGTGGTCGCCTCGCCTTCCACCGTCGAAGCCAATGCCACGAGGCACTCAGTCGGCTGCTCACGTTCAACCCGCGTCACGAGATCCGATAACCCGATTTCATTGGGTCCCAGACCATCAAGAGGGCTCAAGAGCCCTGACAAACAGTGATATCGGCCCTGAAACAAGCCTGACTGTTCGATCGCTAAAATATCGCTTGGCGAGGAGACGACACAGAGCAATTGCTGATCTCGGGTATCGTCTTGACAGATCCGACAGGGCTGAATCTCGGTAAGATTCTGACACTTCTCACAATGCTCAATCTGCTCCAGCGCNTGGNTTAAGGTGGCTGCTAAGTGCAAACCACGCTCTCGATCTCTCTCCAACAAATGCAAAGCCATGCGGGAGGNTGACCGTGGGCCGACGCCTGGGAGACACCGAAGCGCTTTTTCCAGACTGACCAAGAGTGGAGAAATACTCATGAGAATGGAAACTTAAATCCGGGTGGTAAGTTCAAGCCTTGCGTTAATGAGCCCATGCTGTCTTGCTTGAGCGCCTCCAGCTTCTGATTCGCATCATTGATCGCCGACGCAACCAATTCGCCAACGATGGCAGCCTCATCGGCCAACACATTGGGATTAATGAAGACATTGGTGCAATCACCTCGCCCATTTAAAGTCACAGTCACAAGACCTGCACCTGACTCACCCGTCACTTCTTGATCCGAGAGCTTCGCTTGTGCCTCTTTCATTTGCTCAGCGACTTTTTGTGCCTGCTTCATCATTTCTTGTAAAGGGCCATCAAACATGGTGATCTCCATTGCGTGGTTGAATCGTATCAATGCGAACAGAGGCATCAAATCGCTCAGTTAGCGCTGTAATAAATGGATCGTCTTGGAATTGCGATTGCGCCAAATGAAGACGCTCTTCCTTCATACGGAGACGATAAGCTTCCGGCGTCTCGCCCAACTGATCGCGGACTTCAATCACGAGGTCAGGGGACCCGCCCAATTGTGTCGCGAACGCATCTGATACTCGCCGGCGATGCATCTCGTTGAGTAGACTATCGGTATGCGCGTTGGTGGCAAGGTGCACCGTCTCGGGAGAGGCTGACACCAAGACTGTTTGTGCCAACAGCGATGCCGTCATTCCTGTGACGGGAAGCAACCGGCACTCAAACACCCATGCCTCAGGACTCAGCGCAAGCGTTGGTTGCGACACCGTTTCCACCTGTGGGTCATCATCTGACTCGTCATCATGCTCCTCAGTGATCGGACTTTCAGAGAGTGACGTCGATAATAACTGCGACGCGAAATTCGATGGCGCGGACTCATTGGATTGAACATTCGCGGTTTCCGATGATGTCCTTTGATCGACGGTTTCAGAATTTCCGCTCTCGGCAAGCATTTGAGACTCCTCCACCGTCCTGACAGCACGTGGCTCTGGCTCTGGCTCTGGCTCTGGCTCTGGCTCTGGCTCTGGCTCTGGCAAATGATTTTCGATCGACTCGATGGGAGTGGTCGAACTCGTCGGTTGGTCAGGCTCAGGCTCAATGATCGGCTCAGCGTCTGGGGTCGGTTGTGCTGCGGATGATCCACTGATCACCTCTCCTGCCCTTGCTGGACGAAATGCAATCATGCGTAGCACAAGCATTTCAAAAGCGGATCTCGCATCCGAAGCCATGGGTAAATCACGATAGCCGGTCAGTGCAAATTGATAGGCCAATTGTAAAAATTCAGGCGACATCACTGCCGCCAACTCTCTTACGGCTTTTTGCTCACCGGGTGAGAGATGATTGATCCCTTGGTCCGTGACTTGTGCAATGGCCACGTGATGCAACAGCGATTGCATTCCACTGATCAAGGCCATCCAATCCGGTGTCTCGCGCGCCAAGTCACTGATTCTTGATAATGCGTCGGTGGCCTGACCTGCTGCAATATCAGATAACAATTGCGGTATTTCAGAAACACCTTGAGTCCCCAGCATTTCAATCACGTTATCTGCTGAGACCGTGCCCTCACCATGCGCGATTGCCTGATCGAGTAACGTCATTGCGTCCCGGACAGACCCACGACCGGCTTTCGCTAGGTGCCACAGGGCATCTTTCTCGAAGGTTACCTGTTCTTCGGAAAGCACATGCTCGAGATGAGATTCAATTAAATCAGGACCCAAATCCCGTAAATGGAACTGCAAGCATCGCGACAACACAGTTGGCAACAGCTTTTGCGGGTCTGTGGTGGCCAGTAAGAAAACCACATGCTCGGGAGGTTCTTCCAGAGTTTTCAATAACGCATTAAACGAATGCGTCGTGAGCATGTGCACTTCATCGATCAAATAGACTTTGTATCGCCCTTGGCTGGGTGCGTAACTGACGTTCTCGAGCAGTTCGCGGGTGTCATCAACCTTCGTTCGGCTAGCAGCATCCACTTCAAGAAGATCAACAAAGCGATTATCCGAAATGGCTTGGCAATTCCGGCATTCGCCACAGGGTGTTGCAGAGACACCGGTTTCGCAATTCAGACACCGCGCCAGAATTCGAGCAATGGTGGTCTTTCCGACGCCACGGGTCCCGGTAAACAAATACGCATGATGCAACCGACCGGTGTTCAATGCGTGCGTCAGCGCCTTGCGGACGTGCTCTTGACCGATTAATTGATCAAAGGTGGTCGGCCGCCATTTTCTGGCTAAGACCTGCTGATTCATGCATGCCTCTTTAAATTGGAAGCNACTCCTGCCAGCCACACCCCGGCACACCAAATATCCGCTGCCGCTGCTCCCTTCCGGGCCTGACGGGGTTCACAAATATCCAATTGCGAGGGGACCGACAAGAGTCACCATTGATACCCGGTTATCCGGGAGCCTTCTATTGTCAGGGCAACCATGCCTCGGATGCAAGTTTGATCGCCATGAGAGTGCACATGAGTACCACCAATGGGCGAATCAACACGATACCGCGACCAAGCATCGCTCGCGTGCCAACAAGTGCGCCCAGGATTTGGGCCGGGATCATCACGGCGACCGCACTCCAATTCACCAAATCACTCGTCACGAACAATAGAAAAGCGGCGAAATTCGTCATCGCGTTGAATAACTTGGCATGAATGGTGGCATCACGGAGCGACAGCCCCAACCCGGAAATCATTAACAGCGCAAACAACGAGCCGGTTCCGGGTCCAAAAAACCCATCGTAAAAACCGATGGTCGCGATCCCAGCAACCGCAAGGATTCCGAACACTGGAATTGCCTTTAAGGAGGCCTGAGGGAGGCGAACAAAGCCAAAATATCCAGCTGCAAGCAGCAACAGCAACGGGACCGCACGTTCTAACCAATCCGCTTCGGAGACTTCCCGTAGCGTCCAAGCACCCAGCAACGCCATTCCAAACGCCAAAGTCGCATAGGGCCAAAGACTTCGCACTTTTAAGTGCCCCGATGCCATTAATTTTAAAGACGCCGTGAGAGTTCCGGCGAAAGCTTGGCATTTATTGGTCGCGAGTGCTTGTCCTGGAGATAACCCTGCGAACAGAAATGCCGGGAATAGTGATCAAGCCACCACCACCGGCCAAGGTGTCGACAAATCCAGCAATAAAACCGACGGTGGCCAATAACATCAGCCACTCGGGGTCAAGAATCAAACACGATGCCCAGTCGCTCAGCAACCTCACGATAGGCGTCTAGAACTCCGCCCAATTTCTGCCGAAAACGATCTTTATCCTTTTTTTCGCCGGTGACCTTGTCCCACAATCGACAACCGTCCGGACTGAATTCATCACCAAGAACAATCTCGCCATTCGAGCGCCCGAATTCCAATTTGAAATCCACGAGTTGAAGCCCGGCATCATCGAATAATTGCTTCAATACGCGATTTGTCTCGAGGGTTAATTGATGCATCCGGGCCATCTCATCACGACTGGCCCACGCAAAGGCTTCGACGTGATGCTCAGTAATCATGGGATCGTGCAGCGCATCGTTTTTCAGGAAAAGCTCAAACAAGGGGGGATCAAACGCCAGGCCCTCTTCAACACCCAACCGTCGTACTAAAGATCCTGCGGCTCGATTCCGAACCACACACTCAACAGGAATCATGTCCAATCGCTTGACCAAAGAATCGGTCGCATTCAATCGCTCGACGAAATGCGTCGGGATACCAGCATCGGCCAATTTCTGCATGATGAACGCGTTGAATTGATTGTTAATCGCACCCTTCTCACTCAGTTGCTCAATGATCTCTCCATCAAAGGCTGATGTGTCATCACGAAATTTCAAGATCAATAATTCAGGGTCTTCGGTGATATAAGCCGATTTGGCTTTTCCCTGATACAACAATTCCAATGCGTCCATCATATCCCCACGCTTATCCAGTTAAATCCATCCGACTGCGATGCAACCAATCGGTCAATGTTACGCCCTTCAAGAGCCCTTTCGAGCGCTTGTTCGACCCGAGCAACCTCATTATTTGTTTCACTGATATGACAGGCGACCACAGTCTTCAATCGATCAGTGACAATTTCCGCCACTAACGAGGCGGCCTGATCATTGTTTAAATGCCCGAAGTCACCGCCCACACGAGATTTCAAAAAGCCAGGATACGGCCCACTCTGCAGAAGCTCTCGATCATGATTAAATTCTACAGACAGCGCGTCTAACTCTTGAAACCCTTGCAGGACCCGTCCTGAGATACTGCCTAAGTCGCTTAAAATTCCGAGGCGTCGCCCTTTGTATGTAAAGACAAACTGCAGTGGTTCTCGGGCGTCGTGAGGAACCGGCACGGGTCGTACTTCAATATCACCAATTGAAAATAACCCATTGATCACATGCGAGTGTTTGCAGAGATCGTGACCAATCTCAATCCAAGTCCCACGCGATGCATACACGGGAATATTGTGCCGATTCGCCAAGCCTTCGATTCCACTGGCGTGATCACTGTGCTCGTGGGTCACTAAAATTCCAGACAGCGAGTCAGGATCAACTTTCAGGCGTTTCAAGCGGGCAATCGCTTCTTTATAGCTAAAACCGCAATCCACCAATACCGTGGTTGAATCCGAGGCCACCACAGAACCATTGCCTCGACTTCCACTGCCGAGTGACGCAAATCGCACTAGTACAAACGCTCTCTGAATTCGCGGATCAACTCGTTGGCACCACCAATCGATGCCGCGGCTCCGGTGGGAACCACTTTCACCACCAGCCCCTCGTCTGAGCGCTGCATTTGAACTTGATAGGATCCGACTGGATCTTCGATGGTTGTCGCAATCGCACGATTGAGAGCACTCATGGTGGCTAATCGCCGTTCTGTCGCCTTACGAACATAACGGATATTCAAGAGGCCTTTCTCCAGATCACCTCCATCGATTGCCGCACCTAAATCGCGAACAGCATCGACCGTCACGCCAAATACGCGAGGAATTTCAGCGGCGATGATCAGTTCATCCATCCCGTCGACGCGACGCGATGTCATTCGATTGCCAACTTCCAATAGTGACAACGCGCGTGATACTGCCTTTCCCTCATCCTCTCTGCGCTCAAGATGATATTTGAACTCATCCAAAATACGGCCAGCTAACACCTCATCAAAGCGCCCAGTGGCTGCCTCAAGACGCACTTCACTCGTACCGACACGTAGGCCAGGCTCAAGCGAAAATTTTAACGATACAGGCCCAACTTCAGGAGCGAAGTGGCGAATAATCCGGCTCCCAGAATGGGTATTGACACCCTGAAACACACTTGACTCAACACTCTGGATGCCAGCACTTTGTGATGCCTTTACCACGAGAAGCTTATTGTCGGCGACAAATCGTTCAAGTTCAGGCCAGACAGCGGACGGTGCTTCCGGAATGGATAACCAATGGAAGTCACCCAGTTGATAGCGTCTGATGGTTGGCAGCGTCAGTGTCCGAAGTGCTGCCTCTGCCCTTGGTGCTTCAAACGAGCCTCCATACAAGCCAGCAGTTGGTTCATCCACACCAGGGATTCGCAATGACTCGTTGACACGATCATCTGATAATCCCTCAGGAACTTTGAGTTTGGGTTCGACATAGGCGGCTTGGTAATCCAGTTGACGATCACGAATCGCAGCCTGCTGGTTCGATCCCGAACAACCGACCAAAGTGACTAAGGACGCAAGGATGATGACTCGCTTCACAGGCTGATTCCTGCTTGTTCACAGGCTTGGCGAACAGCATGTTGTCCTTCATCGGTCAGAGGCACGAGCGGCAAGCGGCAGTCTGCTCGCATTAGTCCCATTTCAGACAGGGCCCACTTGCTCGGGATCGGGTTTGGCTCCATAAATAATGTCGAATGAAGACCAAGTAATTTCTCGTTCAGAGCCTGAGCCTCAGCTCGTTTGCCGGCCATGGCGTACTCGATCATTTGCGCCATCAATTGCGGAGCGACATTCGCGGTGACAGAAATATCACCATCACCCCCTAACAGACACAATTCCATCGCGGTCGGATCATCACCTGAGTANACCGCGAACCCCTTTGGCCTCTGCTTTAANAGGTATTGTGCGCGCTCCAAATTCCCCGTCGCATCTTTAATTCCAACGATGTTGGATACCTCAGCGAGTTCAAGCGTGGTGTCATCGGCGATGTCGGTCACGGTCCGCCCAGGAACGTTATACAAAATCACTGGTAAATCCGTACTCTCAGCGACCGCACGGAAATGCGCAAGCAGGCCAGTCTGGGGAGGTTTGTTGTAATAAGGTGCAACCGACAGAATCGCATCTGCTCCAGCCTGAGTCGCCGCTTCCGTTAACTGACAGGCTTCTGCTGTCGAGTTCGATCCAGCTCCTGCAATCACAGGAATACGGCCAGCGCTATAGTCCACTGTCGCTCGGATGACTTCATGATCTTCAGTATGGGTTAAGGTCGCTGATTCACCCGTCGTGCCAACGGCGACGATCCCATGAGTCCCTGCTGACACATGAAATTCAACCAATCGTTTTAGCGCGTCGTAGTCTACCGCTCCAGATGCATTGAATGGGGTCACTAGCGCAACGATGCTGCCTCGGATCATGTCAGTTTAGCCTTCACTGTAAATAAGCCCTCTATGGTACAGACCCACGGATTCTTCCGGCAAGGTTGCAAACCAGAAAAAAATCGCCACTCAANCAATAACTGACCAATTTGGAGATCCCATGAGCACAGCACTCAACGCCCCTATTCCCTCGTTTGATGCCCTAACAGCAACATCTGGTACCACAGTTTCATCCGAAACGTTGAAGGGTCAATTTTCGGTNCTGTATTTCTATCCCAAAGACAGCACCCCAGGGTGCACCACAGAAAGTCAGGACTTTACGCGTCTNTTCGACGAATTCCAGGCCTTAAANTGCCAAATCTTCGGTGTTTCTAGAGACTCCGTGAAAAGCCATGAAAACTTCAAAGCGAAGCATGACATGCCTTTTGAACTCATCTCCGATCCTGACGAAAATCTCTGTACCCTGTTTGACGTGATGAAACTGAAAAACATGTATGGCAAGCAGGTTCGAGGCGTTGAACGATCAACTTTCCTCATTAACCCCGATGGTGTGTTGACCGCTGAATGGCGTAAAGTCTCGGTGCCAGGGCATGCAGAAGCAGTACTAGAGACGTTGAAAACCCAAGGTTAGGATTTGGTGACTTCAATGTCGAATGCATGAGGTGGGCCTTCGGTCACTGAAACCAGTTGGTGGCCTGCCCGGTTGCAAAAGGCGGGGATATCTCGCAACGAAATGGCATCCGTGGTGATGAGGCGAATGAATGGATCCTCATCACCCTCATTAATCGCCACTTTAAGGCGCAGTAACGGCAGTGGGCATTTCAAGTCCGTGCAATCGAGTGTTCGCATATCGCTTCCTATATAATCGAGTCAGTATAGTCAAATTAGGGTCTTTGATGCGAAACCTTGTCACTGCGCTGATCATCGCGTTATCACTCGGAAGCCAGCACGCCTTGGCAATTTCAGCCGATGATCTCGCCACTCGCGAAGGCGAAGTGATCTTTGGTCAGGCGTGGCTGAAGTCAATGCGGGGGCGGCTCGGCGAGCGCATGGATCCGTTGTGCATCGACCTCCTTGAGACTTGGTTAACGCGACTCAAAAATCAATTCGAACTCGGCGCCATGCCAATGACGGCGCTGTGTTTAAATAGCCAAGATTTCAATGCGTTTGCAGCTCCTGGTGGCATCGTCGGTGTCAATCGTGGGGTGTACTTGGACTTGGCGACTGAGTCAGAAATCATGGCCGTTCTTGCCCATGAGCTCGCACACTTGGCCCAACGCCATCATTATCGCGGATTAAAAAATTCACAACGCCTATCCACCGGCACGCTCGCTACTCTGGCTGGCGTCGTCGCAGCCATCGCCACCAGACAAGGACAGGCAGCGCAATCCTTGATTATGGGTGGTCAGGCTGCGAACGCGACCGCCGCCCTTGCCTATTCGCGAGATTATGAACGAGAAGCAGATCGAATTGGCGTTACCGCGCTGGCAGGCGCTGGTTATCCCCCCGAGGCGATGGCATCGGTGTTACACATCCTCGCTGAAAAACAGACGCAAACCACTCAAGATTTAGCATTTTTAAGTACGCACCCTTTGGGGATTGAGCGGCAGTCCGATCTGGATGCGCGCGTGGCACAAATGCAAGATCCCAGAGACGGTCAGCCAGTGCTTTCCCCCACGGACTTCCAACTATTTCGATGCATACAGACTGAAGGGCTTGAATTTCCCACTGGCAAACAAGCAACACAGTCATGTTCTGAGATTCATGCGTTACTCGCGGATTATCGGTCTGAACGTTATGAACAGGCACTCAATCAATTTGATCAATTACCGGACGCTGTTCGTCAAACCTTTAGTGGACTTGACTTGGAAATTGCCTTAACGCTGCAAACCGGTGACTTTGACCGAAGTCGCGAGGCGATTGAAACGATCGCTCTCTTTTTTCCATCGTGGGTACAACCAACAATTGCCGCTGTCGATTTAGCCATCGCTGAAGCAGACGCGAAGCTCCCTCGAGCGCTACGTGAGCAACTGGTGCAGCGACCAGAGCGACTTGATCTATGGCGAGCACTGGCCCGATTTGCACAAGCATTCAAACAGGACCATTTGCTGTTTGAAGCCCGCAGTTGGGACGCATTACTGCATGGCAAGCTCGAAGCCGCAAAAATGCAAATGGTTAGAGCTCAAGAGGTCTGGCCAAAAACGGTTGATTCTCGGCCACTTGATCTACTGAAAGACGCGATTAAGCAGACTGAGACGCTTTAAACTCGAGCATTCGAGTCAGGGGTTTCATGGCGGCTTCCGCTAACGCTGGATCGATAAGGATCTCTGACTTCTGAGACCAATGGTCAAGTAAATGGTTAATACCGGACAGGCGGTTCATCGCCATCCATGGACAATGTGCACAACTCTGACAGCTTCCCCCTGCTCCGCGTGTCGGCGCTTCAATCAAACGCTTCCCCGGCACCCGCTGCTGCATTTTATAAAAGATTCCCCGGTCGGTCGCCACAATGAAACTCGGATTGGGCAACCGCTCAGCCGCCTCGATCAACTGAGACGTTGAGCCGACTGCGTCTGCACGATCAATCATCTCCTCTGGAGACTCCGGATGAACGAGCAAGCCAGCATCGGGGTACATCGATTGCAGCGCATCCAGATCGTTCAGTCTGAATTCTTCATGAACCACGCATGCCGAATCCCACAACAACATCTCAGCACCGGTGCGCTTCTGAATATAACGACCCAGATATCGATCCGGAGCCCAAATCAAGGACTGCCCTTGATCAGCAAGGGCTTCCACGACATCCACGGCGATCGATGAGGTCACCACCCAATCCGCTCGAGCCTTGACGGCCGCCGAGGTATTGGCATACACCACGACCGTATGATCTGGGTGGGCATCGCAAAATTCGGCAAATTTGTCTGCAGGACATCCCAGATCCAGACTACAAGTCGCCTCCAGTGTTGGCATATAGACCCGCTTCTCGGGACTCAAAATTTTCGCAGTCTCACCCATGAAGGACACACCGGCGACGATGAGCGTCTCTGCTGCATCATTGGCACCGAAACGCGCCATCTCCAAGGAGTCTGAGACAATACCACCGGTTTCTTCTGCCAAACGCTGAATCTCGGAGTCGACGTAATAATGCGCAACGAGCCGGGCACCAGACTGAAGGAGTTTGTCTTTCACCGTTTCAAACAGAGCCGCCTCTTGCTGAGAATGGGTTTCAGCATCTGATAAGGCCCGATCCAAATAAGCTCGAACGTCAGCACGGGTTGCAATGTAATCGTCCAATTCAGTCCTCATTTTCTTTTCCGGCGGGACAAACGTGGTGAGAAATCATCCGGCTTATCTTTCAGCCAGTCAACGAAGGCTTGGATATCGGGGTGTTCGCGTAATAATTCAACACTGTGAAACTGAACCGCCAGTTCGCGCTCCTTCAAGGTTCGATGCACATGGCGATGGCAGGCTTTGCAGAGCTTGGCGATGCGTTGATTTAACACCTCTTTGGAAAACTTGGCTCGAATCGATTCACTCCGATGCACGCGCTTCGGAATGAGATGATGACGCGTTAATCCGGTCATCCGACCGCAGAGTTCGCAGCAATTTTCCATAGAATCCCTACCAATTCGTTCTATCATTCCCAATAAAATCCGCATATTATTCCGAAAATATGTTTTAAAAAGGAATTTAATGGTGTCTTTTTCGCTTAATGACAAAGATCGTTCAATTCTCCGGATTCTTCAAAAGAATGCCGATATCACCAANGCTGAACTTGCCAAACAGGTCGATCTATCGCCCTCCGCCTGCCTCACTCGCGTGAAAAAACTCAAGGCTGACCAACTGATTCGTGGCATTTCTGCAACGCTCAATGCGAATGCGTTAGGATTGAACTTTCACGTCTTCATCTATATCCGNNTAGCNAATCAAGAGAGGGATACGCTGTCCTATTTAGAGGGCGCGGTCAAAATGAATCCCAAAGTTCAAGACTGTTTCCGAATGACTGGCGATTACGACTATGTCCTTCGAGTCCTCCTCAAAAATACGCCCGAACTGGAATATTTTTTAACTCATGAACTCAGCCGAATCCCTCACCTTGCATCCATTCGGACCGAAGTAGCGATGAAGTGCGTCAAACAAGATCCAAGTCTCTCGATTTAGCGCACATCTGTCGCGCAGCGAAATCCGATATACACCACGGCAGTGTCTCTTGGNTTGACTGCTCGATCGTCTCGATGCATCCGAAAGGCCTCATACCACCAACTCCCNCCAGCGGTGACTTTGGAATCGACCGACTCACTGTTGACCCACTCCCACACATTCGCTCCCATGTCATACAGACCGTTGACCCCTTGCTGCGTGGTACCAACCGGAGCCGGACCGACCCCGCGATCCAAGACATCACGAAAACTGACCGGCGGAGTAAACCCGCATTCCGATAAACAATTCGCCCCCAGNGGCGAATCACCCGTTGGATATGGATAATCTTGACCTTGGATAAAGTCTGGACCTGCATCCGGTCGATGTTCGACATAGGCAGCCTGCCGCCACTCAATCTCCGTTGGGAGTCTTGCGCCACGCCATGCACAATAAGCCGTCGCTTCGTCAAATGTCAGATGCACCGCCGGCAATCGGGGATCAGACTCAACACCAAATGGACGCTGCCAGGTCCAACCAGGCTTTTGCTCCCAGCCCCATCCATACACCTCGCCACCGCCAGAGCGCTCCGCCTGACTGACAAACCCTGTGGCCTCGGCAAAGCGTTGAAACTCAGCAATCGAGACTTCGGTTCGATCAATCGCAAAGCCCTCGATCGTCTGCATATCAGCTTTCGCAGGCACGACAATCATCAACAGTGCCAATATTCTTATGAGATGGGTCATCCAGTTACCTCGGATTCTGCATTGCGCCACCAAATTTTGATAAGGTTCTCACCGCAAACTACAAGGGCTGATATGTTCACTTCGTCATTACGCGCTCCACCCGTCGAATTTCAACGGGGCATCTGCCAAGACTTGGCGCCAATTCTCGCATCATGCCAACTCAAACGAGTTGTGATCGTTCACGGCACGTTGCGGACCCGAGTTCAATCGGTGATTGAACAGATTCGTCAAACGATTGATGTGGTTGCACAGATCGAAGTTCATGATGAACCCTCCCTACCGGCGCTTGAACGTCACTTACAAGGATTTCAGGGGTTGGTCGTGGATGGACTCATCGCCATCGGTGGTGGATCAGTTCTTGATATGACAAAAGCATTGGCCGGACTGATCCCTGCCAAACATCCAGTCATGACCTATCTAGAGGTTGTTGGAGACGGTCGTGCGCTCGAACAGCAGCCGCTTCCCTGGATCGCCATCCCGACAACAGCGGGCACGGGTTCAGAAATGACCAAAAATGCGGTCATTGATATCCCGGATGCGCAACGCAAAGTCAGCCTCCGTGATTCAAAACTCCTGCCTGCGATAGCGCTTGTCGATCCTGCCTTCACCGATGACACACCAAAAGCAGTGACTCTGGCCTGTGGATTGGATGCGGTGACACAATGCATCGAGCCCTATTTATCGAACAAACGTTCTTTTCTCACCGACAGCCTAGTGGAACCGGTAATCCCCAGAGCCTTACAGGCACTGCATCGATTAATGAGTCAAGAAACATCAGAAGATCGCGATACCCTCGCCTACACCAGCATGATCGGCGGAATCGCTCTCGCCAACAGTGGTCTTGGTGTCGTTCATGGCTTTGCAGGACCTCTTGGCTCTGTGACAGGTGCTGCACACGGCGCCATCTGCGGCGCGTTACTGCCTTATGGTCTGAAAGTGAACCGACACTTTGCCGATGATCCGATCGTGATTCAGCGATTGGATCAGATCGCGAACTGGATCATTCCTATTTTCGGTGGGATGAAGGCTGATGCCTTTGATACACTGGCAGCTTGGATTGCCGATCAAGGGATCACCGGGCTTGCATCTCTTGGCTTGAAGGAGGTCGACATCCGCGCGGTCGCCACAGCCTCACAAGCCTCCTCATCGATGAAGGCCAATCCCGTGGCATTGCCACTTGAGGCGCTCGTGTCGGTTCTTGAAGAAGCGCTTTGAATGACCGATAGATAGGGACAGGACTGATGAGGATGCAACATGGGATCTGAATTTCGCTGGATCATGGGGTCAATTGGGGTCGTTATTGTCTTTGGCCTTGGCCTTCTCACCTATGGGATCATTGACTCCAATCGCTCAATGTCTGGAACCAAAGCCACCATTGACGCCGGTGAGGGAGCCGCGATCAAAATCGACAGATGGGAGTGTATGAAAGGCGAAGATCAGCGCGGTTCACCTTATGAATATTCCCGTAATGCCAGAAATGGCGCCACTGGACCCGCTTCAATCGCTTGTAAAAAGGAAAACTAACACGTGACCTACACCGTCTATCTCTCTGGAGAAATCCACACCAGCTGGCGTCAAGAAATCATTGAGGCGACAACGGATTTGGGGATTCGGTTTACCGCCCCTGTGACAGACCATCCCGCGTCTGATGCCGCTGGAGATTTTCTTGGACCGGTCGAACCTGGATTTTGGAGAGACCAACAATCCAGTGGTGTCAATGCGATTCGCACACGCCATGACATCGATCGAGCGGATTTGGTGGTGGTCCGATTTGGCGATCAGTACAAACAATGGAATGCGGCATTTGATGCAGGCTACTGTGCCGCCAAAGGGATCCCCTACATCACACTGCATGATGTTGACATTGTCCATCCTCTCAAAGAGGTCGATCAAGCAGCCTATGCGTGGTGCAAAACAACTGAGCAGGTCGCGACCCTTCTCCGCTACGTGCTGACACAAGCCTAATCGGTGGAAGATCTTTCCTGGTATCAGTACGCGATCATTGGACTCACCTTTGTTTGGAGTGGTTTCGTCCGAAGTGGGCTTGGGTTTGGAGGCGCAGTCTTAGCGCTGCCCTTTTTGCTATTGGTTGTGAATGATCCGCTGATCTTTCTGCCGCTGATCGCGATGCACCTGATTTTCTTTTCCACTCTGATTATGATCCAGAGCACCCGCAATCAGGCACCAGAGCGACTCAAAACCATCAATTGGGCTTACTTAAAGCGCAGCATGGCAATCATGATCGTCCCAAAAATTGCCGGTGTGATTGGGCTGCTGACGCTACCACCTGTGATCATGAGCACGATTATTTTCGTCATCGTCATCGCCTACGCGGTTGGATACATCATCAATCGCCCGATCCAGATCAAAACCAAACTTCAGGAGTATGGGTTTTTAGGTCTGGGCGCCTACGTTTCAGGAACCTCACTGACGGGAGCACCCTTAATTGTTCCAGTGGTTGCAGCACGCGTCGAAAAACATGAATTACGAAACACACTGTTTGTTCTTTGGTGGATTCTAACGCTCATCAAACTGATCTCATTTGTCATCGCCGGAATTGACCTGCAGTTAATTCACCACCTGTGGTTACTTCCCTGCGCATTTGTCGGGCATGTACTTGGCAACCGCATGCATAGCTACTTGGTGGAACAAGAAACCCCAACGTTTTTCAGAGTACTGGGTATCGCTTTGGTTATTGTCAGTTTGACGGGTCTTCTGAAGCCCTTCGTCTTCGGCTAACCGGCTTAGGGCATTTCTTCGCGCGTTCGATTGGACGACTCAGCCCATAGATTGAGGTCAAACTCGCGAGAATAGGCCTCGATCGATGCAAGCTCTTCGGAGGAAAACTGCAACGATGAGGTGGCTTGAATCGCATCCAGCAGTTGCGCTTCCGATCGAACACCAATCAGCGCTGACGCAACTGACGGCTGCCTTAATACCCAGCTAATCGCCAGCTGAGCCATCGATTGACCACGCTCATCAGCAATCATCTTCAGACCAGCAAGCGACGATCGGACTTCAGCGGTAATGAGTGAGGAATCAAAGGATCCAGGAGTACTGGCGCGAGACTGGTCTGGCACCTGATGTAAATATTTGTCCGTCAACAGACCTTGTGCAAGTGGTGAAAACGCGATTGCACCAACCCCTTGTGACTGCAAAGTCTCCAACAATCCCGATGTTTCGATCCAACGATTGAAGAGCGAATAACTCGGTTGATGAATCAAACAAGGAACCCCGAGCTGTTTGAGAATACTCACCGCTTCAATTGTTAACTCAGGACCGTAGGACGAAATTCCCACATACAACGCCTTCCCCTGGTGAACCGCTGTCGCGAGAGCCCCCATGGTTTCCTCCAACGGTGTCTCCGGATCCACACGATGCGAATAAAAGATATCGACATAGTCCAGTTGCATCCGTGACAAACTCTGATCGAGGCTCGAGAGCAAATACTTTCGGCTGCCGCCATTTCCATAAGGACCTGGCCACATGTCGTAACCCGCCTTGGTTGAAATAATCATCTCATCCCGAAACGGTCGGAAATCTCTCTGGAAGACTTGGCCAAACTGGATCTCTGCCGATCCGTAAGGAGGTCCATAATTATTGGCTAAATCAAAATGGGTGATGCCATGATCGAAGGCGGTATGCAAGATTGATCGGACCACACTCAAGGGAACGTCAAAACCAAAATTCTGCCAGAGGCCGAGTGAAATCGCAGGGAGTTTCAGCCCACTGCGGCCAACAGTGCGATATGGCATGCTCTCATAGCGCCTTTCCTGTGGCTGATACTGGTTGATGAGATTCATTTGACAATCCTTTCCTCGAACTGGTGTTTAATCGTATCTGACCACTGTGCGATGCGCTGTGATGCTGTCAAATCTGTTTTCGACTGCCGGTCGATTGACGTACTGAACGCCTCAATCATCCGTTCATACTGCATCGCTTCAAATTGATGCTCACGTTCAATGCCCTCGCTGCCCATCGCCCAAATCGTGGTATTCGCAGAGGGATTAAACGGCCGCGGAATCACCCAACAGTGTTTCTGTGAGTGAATGATGACCTGCTGAAACCTCGCACGCCGCATGGAAACATCAAACTGCAGTTCGAGATGCTCATCAAATAAGAGACGACCGGAGGTTCTTGCGTCGACTCCCTGCTCGATCCATTGACAGCCCGTCGCCNCAGTCAGTGTNCGCGCACCTAACCAGTGCGCGACCCACAGCGCATAACATCCGATATCCAGTCGAGCTCCACCGCCAGTTTCGGGGCGATTTCTGATATTCAATGGATCACGATTGTCATAGTGAAATTGCACAGAGAGATGTAAGGGCTCATCGGTTGAAATGTGTTGTCGGATCCATTGCCACTGCGGATGATGCGCAACCATCAACGCTTCCATTAAGAAACTTCGCTGTGTCTCGGCAACGACCGATAGCGAACTGACTTCAGCGGCAGACAAACCGAGCGGTTTTTCGCATAACACCGGAATTCCAGCTTCAATTGCGCACCGGCTCATGGGGTAGTGCAGATGATTGGGGAGCGCGATATAGACAGCATCAATCAGACCGCTGGTGATGACATCGGAATAATCGCTGAAGACCTCCCCTTGAAAGCCATCAGGCTTAACGCCTGCGGCAGATCCAATCGCCGTGACGCTATGTCCCACGTTGAGAATCGCCGGATAGAGTGCCTCGCGTGCAATTTTTCCAAAACCCAAAATCCCAATACGCATCTACTGAGGCCTCACCGAAAAACGCGCGAGAGAACGCGTCGATAACGCGCGCTGCAATCCATAGAGACCGGCTTCTGAATCCAGAAGAATCTTGATTGGAATATGGGAAAGGTATTGATGAAAACGGCCTTTGGCTTTGAACCGGTCAAGGAAAATCTCCCGCCGAAAATGAGTACCTAACTTGGGAATCACCCCCCCTGCCACAAAACATCCACCAGTGGCGCCCAAGGTCAGACACCCATCGGAGGCTACAATTCCAAAAAAGCCTGCAAACAGATCAAGCGTTCGCTGCACCAACAGGTCCGTCTCTGCAATCAGCATCATAGAGGCTGTATCGGGAGCTTTGACGGGTTGACCTTCACGAACGCACAAGGTTCGATACATCAAATGGAGCCCCGGCCCGCTGATCAACCGTTCGGCTGAAACATGCGGGAATTCCCGCCGGAGGCATGACAGTAATTGCCACTCATCTTCAGTCTGCGCAGCCATCGTCACGTGACCGCCCTCTGTGGACAGTGGCGTCCATTCACCATCGGCATCAACCACCACNCCACCGACACCCAAACCCGTCCCTGGTCCAATGACAAACAGCGGAGCCAAGGGATCTGCCATTCCCGGTTGCAAGACTTCAAACGAAGACTCCGGCACTGAGACAACTGCAAGCGACTGGGCGGTGAAATCATTAATCGTCAGCAATTCTGTCAACCCCAGTGAATCAACAATATCCCCTTTGCGAAACGACCAATGATTGTTGGTCAATTTCACTAGATCCTGGTGGACTGGGCAGGCCACAGCAACCGCCAGTCGGTCAGCAACCGATGATGTTTGCTCTGAGAAATGACGGTATGCCTCTTCGAGACCACGGAAGTCTGCGCACTGAAGTACTGAGACTTTCTCTAGGCGACCCTCAACGCCGATCAACCCGAACCGTGCGTGAGTGCCTCCAATATCAGCGACAACCGCAGATTGGGCCACTATCGGATTCTCTCTCCAGACTCAGGATCAAATAAGACCACTTTCGACAAATCCACTTGTACGGGCGTACTCTTCCCTGCGCGTAATCCTGCCTCAGGCGAGAGGCGAGCGAGAATTTCAATGCCATTCCATTCGCCAATCGCAATGGTGTCAGCACCCATCGGCTCTGTCACATCAAAGTCCATCTCCAATGCCATCACCGAGTCCCCAGCGCGTTCAGGTTTTGGTTCGGTGAGCATTTCAGGACGCAGACCCAGGATGACACGAGAGATATTCTGAGCTTTCAATGTCGACGACTGAGGAATCGTCAGCGATAAGCTATGACCCGATGTATCGATGGCGAGACTTCCATCAGAATTCACTTCACAAGGAACGAAGTTCATCGGTGGACTTCCCATAAATCCCGCCACGAACTGATTGGCTGGATTATCATAAATTTCATTAGGCGTACCTAATTGCTGAACCACACCATCTTTCATCACCGCAATGCGATCGGCCAGCGTCATGGCTTCGATTTGATCGTGCGTCACATACACGATTGTTGTTCCAAGTCTCTTGTGTAACTTCTTGATTTCGGTACGCATTTCAACACGAAGTTTGGCATCCAAGTTGGATAGCGGCTCATCAAACAGATACACCCGCGGCGAACGAGCAAGCGCCCGTCCCATTGCGACCCGCTGACGCTGCCCTCCGGAGAGCTGACTCGGTTTACGATCAAGCAGGTGATTAATTTGCAATAAGGTCGAGACTTCTTGAACGCGCTGATCACGTTCTTGCTTGGGAACGCCACGCATCTCAAGCCCAAAACTGATGTTCCGGGCCACGTTCATNGTCGGATACAGGGCGTAGGATTGAAACACCATCGCGATATCACGATCTTTGGGACTCCGCTCAGTCACATCTTCCCCTGCAAGTAATAACTGTCCAGTTGTCACTTCCTCAAGCCCAGCAATGGTATTCATCAGAGTGGACTTTCCGCATCCTGAGGGACCAACCAGAATGAGAAATTCACCATCTGCAATATCAATATTGATCCCTTTCAGGACCTCGGTTGAACCAAAGGTTTTGGTGACGTTAGAAATCGTTAACGAACCCATCGAGTTATCCTTTTACTGCACCCGCGGTTAGGCCGCGGACAAAATATTTACCGGCCAGTACATACACCACCAGAGTTGGCAAGGCGGCGATTAATGCCGCCGCCATATCGACGTTATATTCTTTCCCGCCGACCGATGTATTCACCAAGTTATTCAACGCGACGGTGATCGGTTGAGTTCCTTGCCCTGAATAAACAACCCCAAACAGGAAATCATTCCAAATTTGGGTGAACTGCCAAATGATGGTTACCGTAAAAATCGGTAGAGAGATCGGCAGGAAGATATGTCGAAAAATCTGAAAGAAATTNGCTCCGTCNAGCTGCGCTGCCTTGACCAACTCCGTGGGGACAGACACGTAAAAATTTCTGAAAAACAGCGTCGTAAAGGCAACCCCATAAATCACATGCACCAACACGAGTCCAGTCACTGTATTTGCGAGACCAAAAGTCGCAAGCAATCGCGCCATCGGTAGAAGAATGACCTGGAAAGGGATGAAACACCCAAACAATAAGGCTGCGAACAAAAATTCGCTGCCTCGAAACCGCCATTTAGCAAGGACATAGCCATTTAACGCCCCAATCAGCGTCGAGATCAAAACAGCCGGGACGACAATTCGGATGCTATTGAAGAAGAACGGAGCGAGACCCTCGCACTCACTGCCCGTGCACGCACTTCCCCAAGCCTTCGCCCATGCGTATAGGGTCGGCGCTGCTGGCAAGGACAACAAATTTCCCTGCCGGATTTCCTCAATATCTTTTAAAGAAGTCGTGATCATCACATACAGCGGCATGAGATACAGGACTGCGAAGATCATGAGACAGGCATAGATCGCATAGCGACCAATCGACATGCTGGAGTTACCCACGATTAGACCCTCGTAGCTCGGAATACAGATAAGGAACCAAGATAGCCAATACCCCAAACAGCATTACCATCGCGCTTGCCGCACCAATCCCCATCTGCGCTCGGTTGAACGCAAAGGTATACATAAAGTTCGCTGGGAGATCCGATGCGTAACCAGGCCCTCCCCCGGTCAACGCTTGGACTAAATCAAAACTCTTGATCGCAATGTGCGAGAGAATCACGATGGCACTGAAAAACACAGGACGTAAAATCGGCAAGATCACATGCCAGTACGACTGCCAGGCACTCGCACCATCGATTTGTGCTGCCTTAATCAAACTGTCATCCACACTCCGCAGTCCGGCCAAGAACATGGCCATGACAAATCCACTGGATTGCCAGACTGCCGCAATGACAATGGTATAAATCGCCATTTCCTGATCACCAACCAGCGAAACTCGAAGTCTGTAAACCCAAAATCACGCACCATTTTTTCGATGCCAAGCCCTGGATTTAAGATCCACTTCCATGCAGTCCCCGTCACAACAAACGAGACAGCCATGGGGTATAGATAAATCGTACGAATGGCTCCTTCTCCCCGAATCTTCTGATCGAGAAAAATTGCCAGAACTAAACCAATCAGTAGTGAAATCGCGATAAATAAAACGCCAAATACCACCAAATTCGACATCGCCACATCCCAACGTGGATTGGCAAATAATTTTTCGTATTGAATGAAACCGACAAAGTCCCACTGCGGAAGCATCCGACTCTTGGTGAACGATAACGCGCCCGTCCACACAATAAAGCCATACATACACACAATCATGGCCAGCGTTGTTGGCGCCATGATGATTTTCGGCAACCAAGCTTCGAGCAGATCCAAGACAGATTGCTTTTTCACGTTTTGATGCATTGTGAAACTCCAGTCGCGAGATGGGGCCCGAAAGCCCCATCCATCGCATTATCGCATTACATTGCTGCCTGAATGGCTGCGACGAGTTGCGCCTTTCCGTCAGCTGCTGACGTATCGGAGTTGAAATAGTTAGTCGCGACATCGGTGATCGCACCGGCGACAGCGCCAGGAACAGCCATTCCATGGGCAAAGCTTGGTACCAAACCGCCTGACTGCGCAGTGGATACAAACGCATTCATCGAATCGTGAGCACAGGTATCAAATTTGGCGCGAGCCATACCCAAACGCGCAGGAATCGAGCCTTTGTTCAGGTTGAAGACTTCTTGGAAGTTAGTCCCTAGAATTTCTTCCGCCATGGCTTTCTGAGCGCTTTGCTTGTTCACATCTGACTGCTGGAAAAACGCGAATGAATCGACGTTAAAGGTAAATCCATCAGAGGTGCCAGGCGCTGCAACACAGACAAAATCGGTACCCACATTTTTACCGGCAACCGCAAACTCACCTTTTGCCCAGTCGCCCATGATCTGCATTGCTGCTTCACCGTTGATCACCATCGAAGTCGCCACGTTCCAATCACGGCCTGGAGCGTTGGCATCGATGAACTGACGGAGTTCGCCAAATACTTTGAACACCTCATCGGT